>OBJA01001439.1_pt1 | contig 16321 bp, 18 predicted proteins | sample 1519751 | NCBI WGS metagenome assembly OBJA01 (sample SAMEA3881238, study PRJEB22517) | soil metagenome | biome: lake sediment; feature: soda lake sediment; material: sediment, water from around vicinity | place: India | collected 2013-12-23 | depth 3 m | reverse complement strand
CCGTCATCTACCCGTAAATTTACGGGTAGATGACGGGTAGGTGACGGGTAGATGACGGGTAGGTACCGGACATGGAACGGGCAATTATCGGACTTAATTGAATGTCCATTGTGGCTTGCGTCCGAATAGAAAACGATTTATTCCGAAAAAAACAGGGGGTAAAAAAATCGCGGGGATGCTAAAACTATCAGAAGAACCCTCAGAACAATCCGGATGAAATCTTGTTTTCCTTGTGACAATTCATTAACTGTCAAAACATTACATATTATGGAAACTTTAAAAACTGAAGCAAAATCCGGGTTATCAAAAGTCAACCCCGAAAAGAAGGAAGGGAGAGTAGCCACTATGATAGAGGAACAAACTGCCAAAATACCCTCTGATGTGTATTTATGGGCTGCATTGGGCTCAATGGCCGTTTCACTAACCCTGAAGTTATTGAAGCAGGATGGCACTGCATTGTTCATTGGGCAGTGGGCCCCATCGTTTCTGTTGCTTGGCATATACAACAAGCTGGTGAAACAAATGGGTCACGATTGACTTGAAAAGATATCATCCGGGTGACATAAAAAAAAAACCGTCCCGGAAACAAGTTTCCGGGACGGTCAATATTTTAAAGCTTAAAAAGCTATTATTCAGCTTGCTGGGGAACAACGGAAACAAAAGTTCTGCCTTCAGATTTTCTTTTGAACTCCACTTTTCCGTCAACCAGTGCAAACAGGGTGTGATCTTTTCCCATTCCCACGTTCAGGCCGGGGAAATGCTGGGTACCGCGTTGTCTTACGATGATATTGCCGGCTGTGGCTTCCTGGCCACCAAACAACTTAACGCCCAGGCGTTTGCTGTGGGATTCGCGTCCGTTGCGTGAACTACCGGCTCCTTTCTTATGTGCCATAATATATAGATTTTTCTGTTGTCAATAAAAAGATCAGGAAACAAGTTCTTCAATCTGTATCTGGGTCAGGGGCTGCCTGTGACCGTTGAGTTTCTGGTAACCCTTGCGGCGTTTTTTCTTGAAAACCAGGATCTTGTCGGCCTTCACATGGCCCAGCACTTTGGCCTTTACAGTAATACCTTCCAGTAGCGGAGCACCTACTTTGATCTCATTGCCATTGGCAAACAGCAATACCTGGTCAAACTCCAGTTCCGCACCCTCTTCCTGGGGAAGGCGGTTGACATACAGCTTCTGGTCTTTCTTGATCTTGAACTGCTGTCCGGCTATATCAACAATTGCGTACATTATTCTGCGTATTTTTTAGTTACTGGAAATATCGGGGTGCAAAGATATGCAAAATAATTTTCACAACAAGGTTATTGACAAAAATTTATCCCCACAAAGTCCTGCAAAGGTAATCAGGAACTTATTGCCCTCAAAGAGGGGGAACTTCTTTTTCATCCATTTCGACAGGTTTGGTTTCAACTGCCTCCAATTTATTATCTTTAAGGATGAAATAAAAAAAAAGCAGCATGCTGGAAAAGCTCAAATACCTCTGGCAGGAACTCAATGCCAGTTTCTGGCTGATACCCATCGCCCTGCTGGTATTTTTCATAGCCCTTGCCGTTGGGATGATCTACCTCGACGATACCCTGGAATATTCGGTAGATGAGGGTATTTACAAATACTTTTTCTCGGCCGGGGTTGATTCGGCCCGCAGCATCATGACAATCATTGCCGGGGCCATGATCGGAATTGCCGGAACGGTATTTTCCATTACACTGGTGGCGCTAACCCTGGCCTCTTCACAGCTGGGTTCCAGGCTGCTGCGCAATTTCATGTACGACAGGCTCAACCAGCTAACCCTGGGAACCTATGTCTCCACCTTTGTTTACTGCCTGATTGTTGCCAACACAATTACCGACCAGGATGATATGGAATTCGTCCCTGCCCTATCAATCCTGGTAGGGCTGCTGGCTGCCCTGGCGGGTATTATTCTGCTGATCGTTTTTATTCACCACATTTCAGTCAGCATCCAATCCGATAGAGTGATCGCCGATATATATTTATCCATGTCAAAGCATATCAGGAACCTTTTCCCCGAACAAATCGGGGAAGAAAAGGAAAAACCCCGCGAAGACCTTCCAAAAATAAAAGCCAGATATTCTTTTTCCCTTCAGATCAGGAGCCTGAAAACAGGCTACCTGCAGTCGGTCAACAGCAACCACCTGATAAAGCTTGCAAAGGATAATGATATGGTAGTCATCCTTTTGAACCGCCCGGGTGATTACCTGGTCGAAAACCTGGTAATTTGTGAGATACTGTGCAACAGCCCGCCAGGGGAGGACATGGAAGAAAGAATCAACGACAATATCATTACTGGCAAAGCCCGCACTCCTTATCAGGATGCGGAATTCTCCATTCACCAGATGGTGGAGATTGCCTCCAGGGCTTTGTCGCCGGGAATTAACGACCCATATACTGCCATTTCAAGCATCGACAACCTGACGGCCATCATGTGCTACCTGGCAAATGCCCATTTCCCCTCCTCCTTTCGCTACGACCAGCATGGAGAATTGCGGGTGATCGCCGACAGCCTCACCTATACAGGGATGCTGGATGCGGCTTTCAACCAGATCAGGCAGTACGGGGCTTCAAGCCCGGCAGTGATGATCCGCCTTATGGAAGCCCTGGCTACAATCAGGAAGTTTACAGCCAAAGAGGACCAACAGCAGGCCGTAATCCTTCACGCCCGGAAGGTCATGGCCGATGCCCAAAATGCCTTTGCTGACAGCCACGACATGAAAGACCTGGAAGAAAGACACCGCAAGCTGATGATGTATAAAAATCCGGGGTAGTGATTAGTGGTTAGTGGAGGCTTTAACGGGTTTGTTGGCCATGTATACCCCGATAAGGATCATGGCGATCCACAACAGGAAGAAATAAAGGAAAGTTTCCCCGTCGATGACTCCCCAGAAGATGGAAACAATGGGCATCATGTAAGTGACACTTGCTGCAAATAAGGCGGAGGTTCGGCGGATAAGCCAGTTGTGGATGATCAGCGAGATGGCCGTACCCAGCACTGCCAGTATGGCCACATAACCCAGGCTGGAAACAGCCTGTGGATCCATTTGCATGGTGTTCACAAATCCGGTTCCAAAAAACAGCAACAGCAATGCCGGGGGCCCGATCAGGCAAAAAACCACAGAGGTGATGGTGATGGCATCAAATTCCTTCAGGTATTTCTTGATGATATTCATACTGAAGGCATAACCTATAGTTGCGGCAACTGCGTACAGCCCATACCATATCCCGTTGCCCAGGCGGGGGTCGTTGGCAGCCGTCAGCAGCCCGATGGCTCCCAGCAGACCAACAATCACCCCAAAAACGTTCATCAGCCGGGTGCGGGTCCCGAAAAACAGCACACCTGCAAGCAGGGTGAACAATGGAGTCAGGGAGTTCAGGATGCCGGCCATGTAACTGTCGATGACCGTTTGTGCTTTTGCAAAGAGAAAAGGCGGCAAGCCGCTTCCAAAAATCCCCACCAGGATGAAATACTTAAGATATTGTCGTGGAACTTTCCGGAAACGCAAAACAGCAAAGGGGAAAAGAACCATGAATGATATGGAAATGCGAAGAGCTCCCACCTGGGTGCTGCTGAAAGCTTCAAGACCTCTCTTTATGAGAATGAAAGAGCTGCCCCATATGAGCATCAGCAAAACCAGCGCCAGCCAGTCTTTTAGCTGTGGTTTACTTTCCGGTGCCATCCATCCGATTTTTTTGCGGTGCAAAGTTAGGTATTATATTGGCAGGATTTTTCCCAACCTCCTTGTATTCAGCAAACAATTACTGCACTTAGGTTTCGGGGATCTTCTGCAGCCTTTGTTTTTTAGTATGAAGATATTTTTGCTCATTTAAAAGCAGTATTTTTGTGTTTAGGTTTTACTTTACTAAAATTACCAGATGATAATTCTTGGAAACATCATAAAATCCGTTCTCGAGATCACCGACCTGGTTCGTCCGGGCAGCTCTCCTGTAAAGGACCAGAAAGACATTTTGACAAAATTGCTGAAAAAGGCTAAAGACACAGCCTTTGGCAAGAAATATAATTTCGCAGGCATTTTAAAATCTGAGCAACCCCCTGAAGCCTTTGCCCTGGCAGTACCATATTTTGATTACGACCGGATGCACAATCAGTGGTGGAAACGGCAGATGCAGGGTGAGAGCGACATCACCTGGCCTGGCAAGGCTCAATATTATGCCCGCAGTGCAGGCACCACGGGCAAAGACAGCAAGCTGATTCCGGTAACCAACGAGATGCTGGAGGCCATTCGCAAAACCGGCATGCTGCAGATATTGGCCTTGTCGAACTTCAATTTGCCGGCCGATTTTTTTGAAAAAGAGATCATGATGTTGGGCAGCAGCACCTCCCTTGACATGGAGAATGATTACCTGGTGGGTGAGATCAGCGGCATTGCTGCCGGAAATATTCCTGGCTGGTTTGAACGCTATTACAGGCCCGGGCAGCAGATCGCTTCTCTTAGTGATTTTGATGAAAAAGTAGATGCCATAGCACGCAAGGCTACTGAATGGGATATAGGGGCCATGGCAGGTTTGCCCTCTTGGAACGAGCTGATGCTTCGCAGGATCATAGAGGTCAATAAGGTGGACAACATCCACCAGGTTTGGCCCAACCTTAGGCTGTTTGCCTCAGGGGGAGTGCCTTTCACCCCATACCGAAAGACTTTCGATGCCCTGACCGAAAAACCAATGACCTATATCGACACCTACCTGGCTTCCGAGGGCTTCATTGCCTACCAAGCCCAACCTGATGAAGAGATGGCCATGACCCTATCGACCAACAGCGGACTGTATTTCGAATTCGTACCTTTCCTGGATGAGAACATCGATGAAAATGGCAGCGTGAAGCCGGGGGTCAGGCCTCTTACACTGGAACAGGTAGAAGATGGGGTCGATTACGTTCTGATCCTTTCTTCGGTGGCCGGTGCATGGCGCTACATGATCGGCGACACCATCCGCTTCACCAGCCGCGAAAAAGCCGAAATCATCATTTCTGGGCGCACCAAGCACTACCTGAATGTGGTGGGTTCGCAGCTTTCGGTAATGCAGATGAACGAGGGCATTAAAATGCTGCAGGAAAAATACCAGCTGCTGATCCCTGAGTTTACCGTGGCAGCCGTCAAGAAGCCCGAAGGCTATATCCACCACTGGTACCTGGGTTGTGAAGATCCCGCCAATGAAAGGGAGCTTGCCGAAAGCCTCGACGTCTTTCTGAAGGGAATCAACAAATCCTACAATGATGCCCGCCGCCGGGGGGTAAAACGTGTTGAACTTACCCTGGTGAGCCCCGCTGCTTTTTATGCCTGGAACGAACAGGAGCAGAAAAAAGGCGGTCAGGTAAAAATGCCCCGGGTGATGAAAGAAGAGGAGTTTGCCCGCTGGGAAGCCTTTGTTACAGACCTTGGAAGATAAATTATACCGGCTTTTCCTCCCTTAAAACCAGCCCGTACCAGGCAGAGATTATAAAAATGGTGGAATAAATAATGACGATCAACAAGGGCTGAGCATTAAATCCCAGAGAGTGTGACATTGTCAAGCACTTTAACCCCTGCAAAACTTTTGGAAATGCTATTCAAATTGATTACCGCGTTCTCCATAATATTTGTCAGATCCAGCGTTTTAATCCTGATGCAGCTTTTGCCCAGCAGGCTAATCTCAAACAAAAGCCGCAAGATAAATACATTTTTTGATTTATTTAAAGCCCATGTGATTTTCATCAACAGCCGGCGGCCAGGGCAGTATCAGAATTAATCAGGTATTATCTCAGGATTTTGAAAACTTTTTATTACTTTTGCACTTCGTTTTTGGAAGACGAAATTCAAGTAATCAATCATTTAAAAACATCCACAAATGGTAAGACAGTACGAAACCGTTTTCATTATGACTCCCGTTTTGTCTGATGAACAGATGAAGGAAACGGTAAGTAAGTTTCAGGAGTACCTGAAAGCCAAAGGAGCCGAGATCGTTTTTGAGGACCAATGGGGCCTTCGCAAACTCGCTTATCCTATCCAGAAGAAATCCACGGGTTTCTATCACCTGATCGAGTACAAAGCCGACACCCAGCTGGTAGCCGACTTTGAACTCGCACTCAAGCGCGACGAGCGCGTGATTCGTTTTCTCACTGCAGCCCTGGACAAATTCTCCCTGGCATACAACGAGAAAAGAAGAAGAGATAAGCAAGCCAAGGCCGAAGAAACCAAGTAATTGTTGAATCAACAAATCAAAAGCGATTATGGCAAACCAACAAAATTCTGAAATCCGGTATCTGGCACCTATTGCCGTTGATATCAAAAAGAAGAAGTACTGCCGCTTCAAAAAAGCCGGTATCAAGTATATTGACTACAAAGACGCTAACTTCCTTCTCAAGTTCGTGAACGAACAGGGCAAGATTCTTCCCAGGAGGCTCACAGGAACATCTGTGAAGTACCAGCGCAAAGTGGCCAAAGCCATCAAAAGAGCAAGGCACATTGCATTAATGCCTTATGTAGCGGATCTTTTAAAATAAGGAGGTAAATCATGGAAATCATTCTCATTCAAGATGTTCCCAACCTGGGATTCAAAGACGACGTGATCGTTGTTAAAGACGGATATGCAAGAAATTACCTGATCCCCAAAGGCTTAGGCATCCTGGCCATTCCCTCTGAAAAGAAAAAACTGGCCGAGACCATCAAGCAGCGCGCTTTTAAGGAAGAAAAAGTGAAGAAAGAAGCCGAAAAGCTGGCCGACAAACTCAAAGAAGTTCATGTGAAGATTGGCGCCAAAGTGGGCACCTCAGGCAAGATCTTTGGTTCGGTGAACGCCCTGCAGATTGCAGAAGCCATCAAAAGCCAGTACGACATTGACATCGACCGCAAAAAGATACTGGTTGACGGGGACTCAGTGAAGGAAGTTGGTGTTTACAACGCCAAGGTAAACCTTCACAAAGAAGTACGCATTGACATCAAATTTGAAGTGATCGCCGAATAAGCTTCATTTCACCCCAAAAGAAACCTGCCTCTTCCCTTAAAGGCAGGTTTCTTTTTAAATAGCCAAATATGCTTTCAGCAGCAACCATCAAACACATCCGCAGCCTGGAGCTCAAGAAATTCCGCAGCCAGCACGGGAGTTTTGTTGCCGAGGGCGACAAGATCGTGCGCGAGTTGCTGCTGTCGGATCTTCAGCTCCTGCAGGTATTTGCCCTGGAACCCTGGATCGAAAGCAACGGAAATCTCATCAGCAGCAACAACATTCGGGTAAATCCCGTTTCTCCCAGGGAGCTGGAGCGCATCAGCCTGCTGAAAACCCCCAACCAGGTGCTGGCAGTGGTAAAGATCCCTGAACACAAACCCGACCCTGCCGACCTGAAGCAAAACCTCACCCTGGCACTCGACAACCTGCAGGACCCCGGCAACCTGGGAACCATCATCCGCACGGCCGACTGGTTCGGGCTGCGCAACATTTACTGCAGCAGCGATACCGCCGATGTTTACAACCCCAAGGTGATTCAGGCCACCATGGGTTCCTTTATGAGGGTCAGGTTGCATTATGTTGATCTGGAGGATTTCCTGGGATCGCTGCCCCATGATCTTCCTGTTTATGGGGCCTTCCTGCAGGGGCAAAATGTGTTCCAGTCGGCTGCTGCCCTGCCCGCGGTATTGGTGATTGGCAACGAATCCCAGGGCATTGGTGCCCGCACAAGCCGCCATGTCAGCCACAGGCTCAGCATACCCTCAGCGGGCAGCTCGGGGGCCGAGTCGCTGAATGCCGCTGTGGCTGCAGCCATCCTCATGGCAAGGCTGAAAAACAGCTAAACAGGGATTTGGCCGGTAGGGGAAAAATGATTATTTTTACAGTTGAAAGTCAAAACATATCATTATCATGCTGCAGGTCCTGATCATAACAGTTATTCTCATTGGAATTGCCATTGCCGGTATAGGTATTAAAATGCTGCTCAAGCCGGGCGGCTCTTTTACCAAAACATGCGGCAGCTCCTTTGACCCCAAAACAGGCAAAGCCATGTCGTGCTCCTGCAGTACCCAGGAAAAGGAGGACTGTAAAAACCTCAAGCTCGAGGTGAAGCTCAGCGATGAACTGCCTTCCTGATACCTTTCAACATTCACCAACGCCATCAGTATCTCCAATTTTTTCTCACCTGTTATCTGCTGAGCAGCAAAGGCTGGTTATGTGGACCTTTACTGCATAAAATGTTCGTATTCGCACTATTATCGTTCGGCAACGTACACCCCAGCCTTCATCGGGGCAATCTCCTATAAAGCTTAGTTTCACATTATCAAGATCATATAATCAATGGCATAAGTATTGATAAAAATGATATAATTAGCATTAGGGTTTACCGGCAACATTAATGAATCTGAAACAAAGTGAAATGTAAAATCAAGCAAGATGAAAGGAAAAATTCTACTTCCAGGCCTGTTTCTGATCCTGATATTCACCACAAGCCAGCTTCATGCCCAGCTGCAGCGCAGGGCCTTTTTGGGAACCCAGCTAAAGGAGGTCGACACCTTTACGGCTGTCAGCCACGGCATGAAAGAAGTAAAAGGGGTGCTGGTTGAACAGGTAGTTGATGGCAGCAGTGCCAGGGCCATGGGTATTGAGCCCGACGACCTGATCCTGGCTGTTGAAGACATAGAGGTCAATTCGCCTGCCGAGTTGATTGCCCGCATCGGCCGCTACCGGGCAGGCGACAGGGTAAGGGTTACCACCATGCGTAAAGGGGAGCCCATCCAGAGAACCGGAAATCTGCTTCCCCTACCCTACGAGAGTTCGCCCCAGGGAGAAGTAATATACGATGAGGTTGCTTTCGACGGGGGCCACATAAGGACCATCATTCATAAACCCGAAGGCCCCGGCAAATTCCCTGCCCTGTTTCTGATCCCGGGATACGATTGCAGCTCTATCGACCGAATGCACCCCGATAATGTGTACAAAAAGATTCTTGACGGCATGGTTGAGAAAGGTTATGTTATTGTCAAAACAGAAAAGGCAGGCGTGGGCGATTCCAGAAACAACCGCGATTGCTCGCAGTACAACCTGTTTGAGGAGGTAGAACTTTTTGCTGCCTCTTTCAATGCTTTGGAAAAGTATGACTTCATTGACAAAAACAACGTTTACATCTTTGGCCACAGCATGGGCGGGGTGCAAGCCCCCCTGATGAAAACCAATTTCCCTCCCCGGGGAATTGCGGTATACGGTTCGGTGATCCGCCCATGGTTCGAATATTTCATTGAACACGCCCGGATGCAGAAAATAATTCTTAGCCAGGCCGATTATCTGGGCTGGGATTACCTGGGAATCGAGAAACAGCATGATACAGCAGTAAGGTTTTACTACAACCTGCTCCTTGAAAAAAAATCACCTGCAGAAATAGCAAAGGATGAAAAACTAAAGGACTTTCTGAAACAGAATTTCAACTCCGACGGGGGCGAAATCCTCCTTGGCAGGCATTATACTTTCTGGCAACAGCTTCAGGATACAAAGCTCTTTGAAGCCTGGTCGAAAACCCCGGCAAATGTATTATCTCTTTGGGGGGAAGGCGATTTTATAGCATTTAACCCCTGGGAACATGAGCTGATTGCTGATGTTGTGAATAAGTACAACCCCGGGAAGGCCAGGTATATGCGAGTTCCCAATATGGATCATTCCTTTCTCTGGGTGGAGGATCAGAAACAATCCATCACCAGCCGCCTGGACTGGGATTATATTAAGCACAACTTCAACCACCAGATCGTGGATATACTGGCCGGGTGGATAGAAGAAACAAAAAAACAGGCTTTAAATCATTAAGCAAAATAACCTCCCAAATAATTTCTCAAGGGCTGTCTTTTGCGACAGCCTTTTTTTTTGAGCGGGCAACCCTTAGGGTACCCTTGGCATCCCTTTTGCAGAAGCATGAACAAATAGTCAATTTTGTTGGTTTAAATTATCAATTTGCCCTCAAAAATTGCATATCTGGAGAATTTATTGTACTTTTTGAAACAAAATGATCCACATGGAATATACCACATTTACTTACAGCCAACAAGATCAGACTGGCACGCTGACCCTGAACCGGCCCCAGGCGCTGAATACATTGAGCACGACCTTTCTGGCAGAAATGAATCAGCTTTTGGATCAGCTGGAGGAACAAAGCTACCCTCCGGTTCTTATCATCACCGGGACAGGCAAGGCATTTGCAGCAGGAGCCGATATTGCCGGGATGGCAGAGATGAACATCGAAGAAGCCCGGAAGTTCTCGCTCCAGGGGCAGCAAACCCTGCTTCGCCTGGAGGAGTACCCAATGCCGGTTATTGCGGCCATCAATGGGTATGCCCTTGGCGGGGGCCTTGAGCTGGCCATGGCCTGCGACATACGCATTGCCACAGAGCAGGCAAAGCTGGGCTTGCCCGAGGCCTCACTTGGCCTGATCCCTGGCTTTGGAGGCACCCAGCGCTTGCCCAGGCTGACAAGTATGGGAAATGCATTGCTGATGATGCTTACCTGCGAGTCCATTACAGCAAGTGAAGCAAAGGAAATGGGCCTGGTGCAATTGGTTTGCGAAGCCGCCCAGCTCCAGCAGGCCGCCCTGAATATCGCTCAGAAGATCTCAGCAATGGGCCCCTCTGCCATCCGCCATATTAAGAGGGTAGTCCGCAGAGGCCTTAGCCTGCCCCTTCAGGATGCCTATGAACTGGAAACCAATAATTTTTCAGCCCTCTTTGAATATGAGGGTCATGTGGGTATGCAGGCCTTCCTGAAAAAAGAAAAGCCTGTTTGGGAGAAAACAAATCAACCTGGATAAATATGGATCCCGCAGAAAGACTAAAACATGTAGCCATACTGGGAGCGGCCGGAAAAATGGGCCGGGGTATCACCCTTTTGATGGCCCTTGAGATGGCCCGCATGAAACAATTGCCCGAATACCGCGACAAAACCTTCGTGCTGCATGCAGTGGATACTTCCCATGAAGCTTTGCAGGGACTGCTGAATTACCTGAAGACCCAGGTACTCAAATCGGCAGAAAGAAATATTGTGGCCCTTAGAAAAGGATATTCCTTCAGGCAGGACTTGATAGAGAACCACGAAATCGTTCAGCAATATCTATGGGACGTGATCAGTCTGGTGAACCCGGTGAGCTCTGTATCGGCTGCAAGGGGATCACAAATTGTTTTTGAAGCAGCCAGTGAAGATGTTGATCTGAAAGTAGCCTTGCTTGGGGAGCTGAAAAGCCACAACCCGGATACCTGGTTTTTCACCAATACTTCCTCCATCCCAATATCGCAGCTCGACCGCGAAGCAGCCCTTGAGGGCAATATCGCCGGCCTGCATTTCTACAACCCTCCTGCTGTTCAGAAACTCGTTGAGATCGCTTCGGCTGAAACCACCCGTGAGGAGGTAACCCAGATGGCACTCTATCTGGCAAGGGTGCTGGGCAAAAAGGTAGCCATATCGGCTGATGTGCCGGGTTTTATAGGCAACGGCCACTTCATGCGTGAGCTGTTGTATGCCGTTGAAATGGCAGAACAGGCCGGAGAATCCCTCTGCCAGGGCATCTGCCAGGTGAACACAGTAACCCAGGATTTCCTGCTGCGCCCCATGGGAATCTTCCAGCTCATGGATTATGTAGGAATCGATGTATGCCGCCACATCCTGAAGGTCATGAATCCCCACTTCCCCAATGAACAATTGCACAGCCATCTCCTTGATACTATGTATGAAAGGAACTTAAAAGGGGGGCAACATCCCGACGGCACCCAAAAGCCGGGGTTTTTCTCCTACCATAAAACAACCCCGGTGGAGGTGTATGATTTGGACCAGGATAAGTACGTACCCCTTGACACCCTGGATCAACATTGTCAGGAAGTGCTTGGCCCGCTGCCCGTTTCGTTTATGCCCTGGAAGGCCCTGATCAGAAACCCGGAAAAAGAAAAGCATTTGAAGGAATACTTCTCAGAACTGCAAGGCATGCAAAACCAGGGTGCACAATTGGCCATCAGTTACCTGAAACAATCATCCGCGATAGCCAGCCGCCTGGTGGATACCAAAGTTGCCGGGTCGCCCGGGGTAGTAAACCTGGTGCTGGAACTGGGATTCTTCCATGCATACGGGCCGATCAATGATCTTATCAATTGATTCATTATGAAAAAATTAAGAAAAAGGTTGTTTATCACTGCAGGCTATAATACCGTTTCCATGGGGCCTGGCAGGAAGGAATTTGATCCGAAAAAACCCCGCCCTCCCCTGGAGGACTACCTTCGCGAGGCAGGACAGGGCAGCCTGCAACTGCTGGGAGGGGCCGACAAGGTGGACGATTGTGTGATCGGCAACTTCATGGCTGCCCGCTTCAACAAGCAGGCCAACCTTCCGGGCTTCTTCCCCATGATCGACCCGGGGCTGCGTTTTAAGCCCGCAGTGGCCGTTGAAGGAGCCTGCGCATCGGGAGGAGTGGCCGTGACTACCGGCATGCGGTCGGTGTTGTCGGAACTGGCTGATGTTACCCTGGTATTGGGTTTTGAGATACAGAACACCGTGAAATCTCTTTACGGTGCCGACATCCTGGCCGGAGCCGGATGGTATCCCAAAAGAAGGGAAGGCCATGCCTACTATTTCCCCGGTCAGTTCAGCAACCGGGCGGGAGCCTATTTTGAAAAGTATGGCCGGGAACGCACCCGTAAGGCCTTTGCCCGCTGGTACCGCAATGCCATTGAAAATGCCCGCCTCTGCCCAACCGCCCAGGAATACCACAACCGGGTGCAGGACCTGGAAACCCTTGCCCTGACAGAGCCCGACCCGGCAAAGTTTACCGAACACCTGAATTACTACGATTGCTCAAAGGTCTCCGACGGGGCTTCCGCATTGGTTGTTCTTTCGGAAGAAGGCCTGAAGAAAGCTAAGATTGCCATGTCGGAAGTAGTAGAGATTGTTGGCTGGGGACAGGCCGAGGACGATATCACCCGTGAACCTGAGGACCTCACCCGGCTTACCACCATGGAGCGTGCTGTAGCCATGGCCTTGGAGCAGGCGGGAATTACCGTAAATGACCTGGCTACTGTTGAAACCCACGACTGCTTTACCATTGCCGGCATTCAGGCTATTGAGGCCCTGGGGCTTGCTGCTCCCGGTGAAGGGCCTGACTTTGTGCTGGAAGGGCATACCTCCCGGCAGGGAAAGATCCCTTTCAATACCACCGGAGGCCTGATCGGCTGGGGGCATCCAACGGGTGCCACCGGAGTGCATCAGGCGGTAACCATCTGGGAACAATTTACCGGAAGGGCTGGAAAGGCACAGATACACATCCCTCCGGAAAAACCTTACGCCATGAGCATCAACATGGGAGGCAACGACAAGACACTGGTGGCCCTCGTTTACAAAAAAACCAGCTCCTGAAAAACAATCAAACAAGCAGATATGGATTTTGATTTCACCGAAGAACAACTGATGATCCGTCAGGCAGCCCGCGACTATGCCCGCCGTGAATTGATACAGGACGTACTGGAAAGAGATGCCAATGGAACATACCCCACCCGCCATATCCGGGAGCTGGCCCGCCTAGGGTTCATGGGCATGTTGGTGGATCCGGAATTTGATGGGGGTGGTATGGACACCATTTCCTATGTGCTGGCAATAGAAGAGATCTCAAAGGTAGATGCCTCGGTAAGTGTGATCATGGCAGTAACCAACTCGCTGGTGTGTGCAGGTATACAAAAGTTTGGCACCCAGCAGCAGAAAAAACAGTTTCTGCCCCGCCTGGCCCGGGGCGAGCATATCGGGGCCTTCCTGCTGTCGGAGCCCGAGGCAGGCTCGGATGCCAGCATGCAACGAACCACGGCCGAAGACAAGGGCGACCATTACCTGGTGAACGGCACCAAGAACTGGATAACCAGCGCCGACAAGGGCTCGGTATACATGCTCATCGCCCAGACTCATAAGGAAAAGGGGCACCGGGGAATCAACATCCTGCTTGTGGACCGCAACGCTCCCGGTATCAGCCTGGGGCCCCATGAGGACAAAATGGGTATGCGCAGCTCCGACACCCATTCGGTGATGTTTACCGATGTAAAAGTACCCAAAGAAAACCGCCTGGGCCAGGATGGGGAAGGCTTCCGCATGGCCATGCAGTTGCTGGAGGCAGGCCGCATCGGCATCGCTGCCCAGGCCGTGGGAATAGCTGCAGGGGCTTACGAAAGGGCCCTGCAATATGCTAAAGAAAGAAAGGCTTTCGGCACCCAAATTGCCAATCATCAGGCCATTGCATTCAAGCTGGCCGATATGGCCACCAAAATTGAAGCAGCCCGCTTTTTCTGCCTGAAAGCAGCCTGGCTCAAAGACCAGGGTAGACCCTTTGGCACGGTAAGCGCCATGGCAAAACAATTTGCAGCCGACACAGCTATGTGGATCACCACCGAAGCCGTGCAGATCCACGGGGGGTATGGCTACGTCAGGGAATATCATGTGGAACGCTTGATGCGGGAAGCAAAACTTACACAGATCTATGAAGGGACTTCCGAAATACAAAAGATCATTATTTCCAGAAGTATTTTAAAAAAAAGTAATTAATCAAAAACGATCATTTCATGAAGATACTGGTATGCATCAGCGTTGTTCCCGATACCACCACCCGGATTCAGCTGGCAGGTGATGGGCGCACGGCCGATATGAGCCAGGTACAGTGGATCATCAACCCCTGGGATGAGCTTGCCCTGACGCGGGCTGTTGAGCTGCGCGAAAAACAATCGGATCTGTTTGAGTCGGTAACCGTTCTGACCGTGGGCCAGCAGCCTGCAGAAGCCGTGCTGCGCAAGGCCCTGGCAGTAGGTGCCGACCAGGCCATACGCATTGCCTTCTCCCCGGTCGACAGCTGGCAGACCGCTAGCCAGATCGCAGAAGTGATCCGGGAAGAAAAGCCAGGGCTGGTGCTTTGCGGCATTGAATCGAGCGATTACAACAGCTCGGCCACTGGCCCCATGGCAGCGGCATTGGCCGGCTATCCCCTGGCATCGAATGTATCCTCTCTTGAAGCTGATGAAAAAGGCATAATCCTGGTGCAGGAAACCAGCAACAGCAGGGAAACCATCCGCATGAGCCCTCCCCTGCTGGCGGTGGTACAGAAAGGCATTGCCCTGGAACCCCGCATCCCGGCCATGCGCGGCATCATGCTTGCCAGGCAGAAGCCCCTGGCTGTACGACATCCCATCGATATTAGCTATATAGGCGAGATCATGTCAATGGAACTGCCTCCCCAAAAAGCTGCCTGCCGGATGAGCGATGCAGAAAACCTGGACGAACTGGTGCAGGAACTGCGAAATGTAACCAAAGCATTTTAACCCCAAAACAGAATCAATATGTCTGTTCTTGTAATACTGGAACCTTTTGAAGGGAGCTGGCGAAAGCCGGATCTATCTCTGCTTTCGTACGGCAATGCCCTGGCCGGGCAGATGGGCCTTGAACTCCATGCCCTGTGTGGGGCCAGCCTGCAGCAACCCCTTGCCCGGGAAGCAGCCCGCTACGGGGTGCAAAAACTATTGCTGGGAAAAAACCTGGATACAGAACCCCTGGATGCCATCCGTATGGGAAGCTGGCTGGCAAGTGCAGCTCACCGGCAGCAGGCAAGGGTTGTCATCCTGGGCAGCTCACCCGGCAGCAGGGCCCTGGCCCCGGTAATTGCCGCAAGGCTGAATGCAGCCCTGGTGACGGGGGTTTTCGCCCTTCCCCTAAAAACAGATCCCTTCGAGGTACAAAAAAGCATCTTCTCGGGCAAAGCCATTGCCAGCATCAGGCTCGATAGCCCGGTAAAGGTGCTGACCCTGCAGGCCAATTCATTTGAAATCCGGGAAAATCCTTCAGAATCTTTTGAGGTTCATGAACTGGAGGAAGCCCTGCCCGAAGGCCAGCATATGGAACTCCTTTCGAGGGAGGTGCATCAGGGAAAAGTACGGTTAACCGAAGCCGAAGTAGTGGTTTCGGGAGGCAGGGGTATGCGCGGGCCCGAAAACTGGGCTCCCCTGGAAGAGCTGGCCCGTCTGCTGAATGCGGCAACTGCATGCTCAAGGCCGGTGTCGGATGAAGGCTGGAGACCCCACTCGGAACATGTAGGCCAGACCGGCAAGATCATTGCCCCCAATCTTTATATCGCACTGGGCATATCAGGAGCCATCCAGCACCTGGCTGGAGTGCAGGCATCCCGCGTGATTCTGGCCGTAAACAAAGACCCCGATGCCAGCATTTTCCAGGCTGCCGACTACGGCATAGTGGGCGATGTGCAACAGGTGCTCCCCCGCCTGATCGAAGCGGTCCGGAAAATCAAACAGTAGAAGGTTATTGGGTTATTGGGTT
>OBJA01001438.1_pt1 | contig 16344 bp, 14 predicted proteins | sample 1519751 | NCBI WGS metagenome assembly OBJA01 (sample SAMEA3881238, study PRJEB22517) | soil metagenome | biome: lake sediment; feature: soda lake sediment; material: sediment, water from around vicinity | place: India | collected 2013-12-23 | depth 3 m | reverse complement strand
GAAAAGATGTCGCGAAACACCGGGGTTTCGGCCTCGGCATGGCCGCCGGCCCAATCCGGCAGGTGGGTGGAGCCGGCGTCGTAACAGCTCGAGGCGACCTGGTTGCGGAAAACCTCCCGCAGCGCGGTGGTGATGGCGTCGCGGCACGGCAGGAGCCGCTGGGGGATGATCTCGCGAATTCGGGTATCCCGGCAAAGGACTTCGTCCCTCATTCGCTCGATGAGGGGCCGGATGAGGGCCACCGACACCGGGGTCACCAGGTTCATCCACCAGATGGAGATCCGGTGAATGCGCAGGGGCAGCACCAGGACCAGGCGGCGCGGCAGCCCGGCCTCCTCGGCATAGATGTGGAAGAGCTGCCGCCAGGTGAGCACGTCGGGACCGCCGATCTCGTAAACATGCCCCATCGTCTCCGGGTGTTCGAGACAGCCGGCCAGGTACTCGACCACGTTGGCGATAGCGATCGGCTGGCACCTTGCATCCATCCAGCGGGGGGCGAACATCACCCGCAGATAGCCGCAGAAGGAGCGGATCATTTCAAAGGACGCGCCGCCCGAACCCAGCACCAGCGGGGCTCGGAGCTGCGTCACCTGAGCGCCGCCCAGGGCGAGGATCTCCCCCACCTCATAACGGGCCCGCAGCTGCGCCGAGAGATGATCGGGATTTCCCAGGCCGGTGAAATGGATGATCCACCGAACCCCGGCCTCCCTCGCCGCCCGGACGGTGGAATAGGCGATACGCCGGTCCAGGGTGGCGAAATCCTCCTCCCCGGGCCGGATGGAATGGATGAGGTAGAAGACCGCCCGGCAGCCGCGCATCGCCTCGGTCAATGCCGCGGTATCCAGGGCATCGGCCGTAACGATCTCGAGGTTTGGATGGCGACCCCATGAACGGGCGGCAATCTTCCGGTCCGAACGTCCGGCGGCACGCACTCTCAAGCCGCGCTCGAGGAGAAGGGGCACGAGCCGCCCGCCCACATACCCCGTGGCCCCCAATACCAGTACCGGACCGCTTGCCTGAACCATTCCGCTCTTCCCCTTCCTTTCGCAGTGTATGTCAAGATCGACTTTCAAATCGGATACTTCAGCCATGCGGTCCCGGCCGCCCCTCTGCCATCCTTCCCGGCAGTCACCTGTCGAGGGACAACGGCTTCGCCTGTTCTTCGTCCGGGACCGCCGGAACACGACAACATAATCGGTGTCTTACGTTTATTCATGAAAATCATCTTGCGCCACGCTTTTTGCCAATGGCCGGATTTCTGCTCTCGCGGGAACCTCGACCTGGCACCGGCCGCGACTCTCCTGGATGTCGGCGGCCGGTTCCGGTTCAGGAGCGGATCGGCATCCTCTTTTCGGAACGGCTGGAGTAGACAATCCCGGCCAGCAGCAGCGTACTCCCCGCCAGAGTAAGATTCCCCGGGACTTCCATGAAGATTATCAGGGCAAGAATGGTGGCGCCGATGGGTTCGCAGACGACCGCCACGGAAACGGTGGCGGCGGACATGTGCCCGAGCGCCCAATTGTAGGACGAGTGGCCGATCAGCTGGGGAAAGAGAGCCATCATCGCCATGACGGAATAGGCGGTGGCGGAATACCCGGTCAGGTCGTGCCCCGCACCGAGCGCCATGGCCACCAGAAAACAGGCGGCGGTGGTATAGACGACCGTGGTGTAGGTGAGGAGCGACATGCCGTGACGCAGACGTCGACCGATTATCAGATAGATGGAAGCGGCAAGCGCGCCTCCCAGGGCAAGGCTGTTCCCCAGCAGAGGGTTACTCTGGCTGGTGAACGCCGTGAGGCTGAAGCGCAGCCGGCCATCGACCACCGCCACCACATCCGCCACGCCGATCAGCACACTGCCGAGCATGGCCAGGGCGATACCGACTTTCAGCGCCAAGGACAGCCGCTCCTTGAGGAAAAAGGGTGCTGCCAGCCCCACCCAAAGAGGGGTGGTGGTGACCAGCACTGTCGAACTGGCAACCGAGGTGTAGGCAAGCGAGGTTATCCAGCTGGCAAAGTGCAGGGCCAGCATGAAACCCGAAAGAAGGGCCAGTCCCCAGTCGGTACGGGACATGCGACGCAGCTCCTCCCTGCGTCCCGAAACCGCCAGAGGCAAGAGCACCGCCGAGGCGAGCGTCAGCCGCCAGGCGGCAATGACCAGCGAAGGCATGCCTTCTCCCTGGGCGAGGCGCACCAGGATCGAACCGGAGGAGATTCCCAGGACTCCCAGGAAGAGGACGAATATCGGCGAAAAACGCGGTGACTCCGTGGATGGCATGGCTAATTATCTGTCTCTCCAACTTGTAGCCTGGAAAATCAGGCCACTCCTGCATCTTCAGTTAATGCGGGCTGCGCCACGGCTGTCCACACCGGCGCTCCTCCGTAACTCCCTGACCATAAACTCGGGAATCTTCGCACACAAGCATTTGCCTCCAACCCAACCTGAGAATTTTTCTCCTCGATTCCCGAAGCACCCTCTGCCCGCACAACAGCTGGGTGATCGGCAGACGCCCCGGACGGGCCGTTGCCATCTTGGGAGGGGTTGCTCGTCTCGAACTGCATGGGCCAGCGCCGCCTTGAGCATCACCGGTTGCTCCGGCTGTTCACCGAACGCTCATGCACTCCAGCACCCTTTCGGTGGGGGACGAAGATCGGGGATCGGCGGCACTCGACAGTGCCATACTCGAACCTGACCAGAGGAAGGGCCATGATGTCTTTGTTCTTATGAAATCAAGGTGAGAGCCTGATCGACAGAAAGAAAAGATAATCGCCCGTAAATTGCTTTAATACTCCATGACCGATCTCGCGACAAGTGTCAGCACGTGATTTCAAGCGAGCGAACACGTTTATAACTCGCTATCGAGAGAGACATCGTCATCGGCTGGAACAGTATTATTGCCCCCATTGCTGTATTTTTGGGCCCATATTTTGGCATAAAAGGAGGACCCACCAATGTCCTGGTAAAACCAACTCTGGGATAAGACGTTGAAATAAAAATAATTATTTGCACTTCTCCCTATGACAGGTGGATGAAAAAATGGAATGTTGGGTGCTTCCAGGTACGGTTCAAAGCCTCTAAATTCCAAGGTCCAGACAAAAGTCCGTGGGACTCTGACGCTTGGAAGTTCAAAGCGCACAATCTGGTTCCTGGCGTGCACCATGTTGATCGTGGACCAGTCGCTTTGCCAGATGGGCAGCCCCGGTCTCAAAGGTTGCAGCTGGATTCTCCGCAAGATGAGTCGTACCTGAGCGGAAAAATTTGTTTGCTCGGCGCTGTTTCCGCGGAGGACGGTCTGAAACCCGGTGAGATATCGGGCAGTTCCCCCCAACTGGACCAAATCGCCCAATTTGGTACCTTGTAAGGGAAAAATTGCGGGCAGGATATCCTGCAGATAGTTGCCTTCGAAGTTTTTCGTATTGTCATAGACCACCTCGTCCTCGCTGCCCCAGACAACACTTATGGTCAAGATGGTGGAACAAATCAAAACACCGAGCAATATTGCTAGTTTTTTCATCGTAACCTCCCTTTTTCCGACCAGTTTTAAATAGCTATCTCATTTCCGTTTGAGCAGGCTCTCAACCTTATTCGAAAAACAACAACTACAAACAGCTACTTGCCGAATCTGGAAAGATGCGGGTATCAGGAAACCATTGATAATAATTCGCAACGCAGATCCTGACCAACCGCGGCTATCCTAACCTTTAATTGCCTCCGATACAACGTTTTTCTACACTTCAATGACTGTTGTTCAGCATCTCAACAGGCCGGTATTTCACGGCAATCGACCTTATTCCTTGCGTTTACCAGCAGGACCCACCCCACTGTTCACAGCGATCCGGCAGCTTACACGGATCCGACCATGCAAAACCTGGTTGACGGGGGTTGGTGTAATGCCAGCGACCAGCTGCTGATGATTTGCGTCCGCCCCGGCTCCACGGGACACTTTCTCCGTCTCTCCGGGGCAAGCAAGGGGGACCAACCAGGATTCACCACGAGGAGCGAGCACTCCCAATGTCCTTCCGGCTGGAAAGCACAGTTCCGCTCCAGGATTTCCACACCGGTCACATGGAGAGCACTCTACTGCATTGCAAGAGGATGGTTGGCGCCAAGCCAAACGATGAAGGCATTGCCCGAAGGCCGATCAGCGATTTTGCCGCATCAATCCGTAGAATTGAAGGATTTGTTCCTTATCGCCAATCTCCGCGGCAATGAGTTTTTCCAGTTCCTTCATATCCGTCTTGTTTGCCAATTGAGCAACGGCCCGGTCAAATATCAGGGAGCTGACCGGACCCATGACATGGGAAAGGGAACTGCGGATTATTCTCGTGTCTTCAGTTGGTTGAGCAGACACTTCCTTTTTTCCAGGTGCAGGCACAGGCCTGAGCATCTGCAGCAGGTTTTCCAGGATTCGCTGATTGTCGCTTTCCGGATAAATGTTCCTGATGCCGAGAAAATGAAGGTCTTTTCCTGCAATTCCTTTATCTTCTTTCGTGAGAACGACTATTTTGTCCGCAAGGATTTTCTTATTGATCTGTGAGAGGAAGAGATATCCATCGCTCATTCTCGGAATCTCAAGACTGGAAACGACATACTGAAACTCTACGCCTTCGAGCAGAGCAAGTGCCTGCCTGCGGCTGGTTGCCGTGTGGATCGACAGAAGGGAAGCGTACGGCTTGAGTCCCGTTGTCAATCGGGCAATGAGCTCTGGATCGGAAGATACGATGAGAACTGCGGCCGGCATTTTTTACCTCCTGATCTTCTAGCCTTTCCGGGGCTATTCTTTCAACTTGAGCATCACCTCATAATCGGCATCGCTGGCTTTGTCAAAGCCGGCGATGTCCATGGCTTTGAGGACAGGGCTGTCGGCGGGAAGATTCAAGACTGCCGCCCTGATCTTTTCTTTGTGTTGCTCATTCATTGACCTGTTGACGGAAAGAGCCCAATTGGGCAGCCAGTTGGTATCGACGACCTTTTTGATCGAATTGGGCATGATGAATTCGTCGGCGACATGGAAGGCGTTCTCTTGGATAAAGCCGGCATCGACATCACCGATGCTCACCGAGATGATGACATTTTCCTGTCTGTTGTCGGCAGCTTCCACCAACTGACAGTCACGTTTGACATCAAAGCCGATCTCCTGCAGGGCGAGTTTTTGGGAAAGATACCCACCGGCCGAGTTTTTTCCGACGATCATCACACTCTTCCCTTTGAGGTCCTGAAGACCTTGAATGTTCGAATCAGGCCGTGCAATGACCATGCCGCGGAATTTACCGCCGTCTTTGTTCCTGGCGGTGGCCAATACTTCGTGATACTTGAAAATATTCGAGTAAACCACTGGATTTTCATACCCTATGGCAACACCCCCCGAGGCGACCTGCATTTCATAGCTGGCAAAATTCTCGGTCAGCAGCAGGGTGACGGGTATCTGCAGTTCCTGGCCGAGATACTCGACAAGGGGTGTGGTCATAGCCGTAAGTTTCTCCGGGAAAAAACGCGGCAATATGGAAAAAACGTACTCTTGCGCTATCGCCTGAGACGGGCCAAGCACGGTAATCAGCCAAAAAATAATGAGCGTCCTTTTCATCATTTTGCCCTATGTTTGGTTGGAGTCAATCCTACGGCCTCGCGAACCACGTCGAATTCGCCATCCGCACACAATTCCAGGGTGTTGATCTGCATCGCCTTGAGTGCCGGACTGCCTGCCTGCAATCGCTCAATGGCGGAAATAATTTTCTTTCTGTCACCATCAGGCATGCTCCTGCTTATTGAAAGCGCCCAATTGGGCATCCAGGCAGTGGCGGTCAGGGTGCGGATTGTGCCGGGCGGGACAAAATCGCTCACCTTGGCGAAGGCCGACTCCCTGATGAAACCGGCGTCAACATCACCGGCAAAAACTGAAAAAATCACATTTTCATGTTTATTTTCGACTGCATCCTCAATAATAAAGTCCTTTGACATATCGAAGCCGCTCTGCTGCAGGGTGATTGCCTGGGAGAGGTAGCCTCCGACGCTTGTACGGTCGACGACAGCTATTTTTTTCCCTCGCAGTTGTTGAATGCTTCGAATCGAACTGTCCGCACGGGTTATGATGATCCCGCGGAATCTGTTGCCGTATTCCCCACTGGAGGCTTTGGCGATGACTTCGTGGACGGTGGAATGAGTCACGTAGACATAGGGATTCTGATATCCAATATGAATTCCCCCGGAGGCCAGCTGCTGCGAGTATTGGCTGAAATCGGCTGTGACTACAGGTTCAATACGTATTCCCGTCTCCTTGCTGAGATATTCCGCCAGGGGTTTGATCCTCCGGTAGATTTCTTCCGTAGCAAACAAGGGTAGCATGGAAAGCCGGTATTCCGCCGCTGCGGCATGGGAACAGGTAAAGATATAGAGCAGGGAAATGAAGGCGCAGACCCCCCTGCACCATGATACCACGCCATATCCGAGGCCCGTTCGGGCTTGCGGGGATGAGGGAAACACTGGGACAGGGCTGCTCATTTTTCCAATCTCCCAATCATGTATTTAATCGACTGTTGCATGCGCTTGAATGCCTCTGCCAGCGCTCGCATTTCGCGTGGACCGGAGGTGGTATCGATATTGATATTGGTCTCGCCGAGGCTGATGCGGTGTGCCATGGAAGTGATTTCTTTCAATGGCATGGTAATGGCACGGTTGAGGAGGATGAAGAGTATTCCGCCGATGATGAATGCTATGGCGACCAGAGATATGGTCAAAGGTGAGACAAGGGCGCTGTGAATCGCTTCTTCCACTTCAGAGACATAAATGCCGACATGCACTTCGTTTCCCGTATCGGCAACGGGTTTGACCTTATCATATATTTTCTGGCCGCCGATATTGAGGGTGGCATTGCCTTCGGCTCTATTTGCCGAAAGTCTGTTTTCGGCGAAGATATCGACGGGGAATCCCTGCTGTTTTACCCGATTGGCAAAATCGTAGTCGAACCGTGACAGATCGCTGAAGAACCCCCCGACAACTACGCCTTTGGCGTTGACCACAGCCGCATAGGAAACCCCCGGCAATCTGCTGGTAGCCTGGGCCTCCTGGTTGACCTGCAGATAATTTCGCAGCAGCAGTGGCTTTTTGATTATTTCGCTGAATGAGGTTGCAATTGCGTCATTGCGAAGCTCTATCTGGCGGTTGATGATATCCGGCACATACTTCAATGAGAGGATAGCGAAGGTACCGCAGAGAGCTATGCACCCCCCGAGCATGCACATCAGAAGATATCCTCCCACCGGCAAACCTTTTTTCCAGGGAGAAAGGGGGAATGGCTGGGAATCTTTTCCGGCATGTGTCGTCGTCATTATCATTCCTGGTAAAGAATTATGTTTTTCTTCAATGATTCTGCGAGAATTGTGGCCGACGGAATCATTCTCTTCCGATTCTTCCCGTTTGATGACTTGACGAGAAGTACTATCACGAAAGCAAAATCCAGGCCATGCAGTCTTACTCGGATTATGAAAAAAGTATTAATACTAATATCTGTATATTGAATGATATTGAATCACCTTCGGGGTAATAATGGTTAATGAATTCCAGCAGTCTCGGTGCAACTTTCGAGTTGCACTGAAACATGTGTGATGCATCAATACGGTTGCACTAAATGCCAGGCCACGCGATCAGCATCACGTCCAACACAATACTGCTGTCGCCGTGTATTGGTTGCAGGTCGGAAGGGAGTACAAAAAGCCGGTTCTCGGAACACCTCCGATTGCCAAAGCAGAACAGGCAGCCGGAAAGAGTATCATTCCAAATGCTTGGCCCCAGTACGGACAGGCTGTCGATCGACTTGCGCATGTCGGCGGCGCCTGCGGCGATGTAATTCGGGTGGCGTGACTGGTCTGGTGGCGTTACAGATTGACAGTTGACCCGTTTAAGGACTATATTTGGTCATAAATGGAGGATGAATGATCATGAAACTATCGCGTCAAATCAAACCGATCAGTTACCTGAAGGCCCATGCCGCAGAAATCGTGCGCAATCTGGCGGGGCAAGGACAACCCCTGGTAATCACTCAGAATGGCGAAGCCAAGGTCGTTATGCAGGACATCGAAAGCTATGAGCAGACCCAGGAGACTTTGGCTCTTCTGAAGATCCTTGCGCTCGGCACCCGTCAGGTCGAGGAAGGCAACGTCCAGCCCGCCGGTGATGCTATCCAGCGACTTCGAGACCGGAACAAGAGTCGCTGATGGCGTGCCAGGTATTTCTGACCGACGATGCATCCCGGGACCTGGAGGAGTTGTATGACTTTATCGAGTCTCACGACGCGCCGGGAAAAGCGGATTACGTTCTCGATCAGCTAGAGAAGGCCTTTTCGAGCCTCTCTGAAAACCCGAAACGAGGAGCCTATCCGAAGGAACTGCTGGCTGTAGGGATTCGCGAGTACCGTGAGATTTTTTTCAAGCCATACCGCATCATTTACCGGATCATGGCCGAAAATGTCTATGTCATGGTGATTGCCGATGGCCGCCGTGACATGCAGACATTACTGCAACGGCGTCTTTTACAGGTATGACTCTCCACTTCTGGTGCACTGCTCGAGTATGCTCGTCGATTAAACAACGAACTCCACAATCGGAACCTCCCAGTTCTGACCGTGGCAACGGGATTGAAATTCCTTATCCGGAAGATCATCCCGGTATCGCCTGACGACGGCCACGACTCGAATGTCCTGAATGGTCCCGATCCTGTCAGCCCACTCAGCCTGGGCCCTTCTCGATAACCGGGCTATGGCGGTACCCTCATCATTGGTCAATTCCAGCCACTTGTTTCTCTCTTCGAGACCCAACTTATCGGTGACTCCGACATTCTTCAACGCCAGGCGCGATGGATGGTTCTCCGGTCTGACTCCGGCAAAATCGAGGAAGAGATCATCCATGCCCAGCAGGTGATACGTTTTCGGCTTTTCGCTCCCCGCAAGGTCTGCGGGAAAATTCCTCGAGACGAGAAAGTCTCCGCTCAGCACCGCAACATGGGGATTGGGGCAGGATGCCAGTGAAAAAAGGTGCAGCGTTTCCCGGGCTCGTGACATCGACACGTAATACAGCCGCGGCTCATCCTCGAGATCCGCGCCCTCGCCCTTACGCCAGTTGTCGCCAAGAATGAATACGTGGTCGAACTCCAGCCCCTTGACGGAATGCGCGGTTGCCAAAAAGAGGCCGTTGCCGATGTTTTTGGACCTGCCCTGCTCGCCAAGAGCTTCATAGAGATATTCCTCGACAGCGGGAACAGGCTGGGGGGTATTGCCGGTCTCCTCCACCCAGTCCTGGACAATCCTTTGCAGGTTCCGGCTCCAGACCGTGCCCCCACGGTGCATCTTTTGCAGCGAGGCCAGCACCTCACTGCCGGTAATCATCTCCGTTCGCATTGCCTGCAGCCGCTCCAGCATGTCGGCATTTTCCCTGATCCTGCTCAGGCGGGGAAACTTGCCGTGCCGCCCCCAGCACAGGCTGACCGGCACCCCTGCGCTCTCACAGGCACTGCGCACCCGGTCGAGATCCTTCCATTCCCGGGCCAGGACTGCGCAACTGGAGAGGTCGACCGGGCCGCCGCGCTGCAGACGCTGCAGTTCCTCGAGCAGTACCGTTGCCTGAGTCTCAGCCTTACTCACCTCGAGGACCTGCACCTTCCCATGGGCAATCGGGTCATGGCGCTGCCAGCTGCCTCCCGGGGGCAGCTTCCGCCGTGCCCGGTTGATTCTGATCGGGTGCCCTGTCTTCATCCGGTCGTCATTTCTGGCGATGAGACAATTGGCAGCGGCGATGATGTGGGCGGTGGATCTGTAGTTTTCGATCAGATAGTGGATTTCCGCGCCGTAGTCGTGCTGGAATCTCCTGATGAACTCGATGCTCGCCCCCCGGAAGCGATAGATGTTCTGGTCGTCGTCACCGACCGCCAGGATGGTCATCTTGCGCTCGCCCTCCTCTCCGCGCCTGCCGGCAACCAGCGACACCAGCTCGTACTGCTCGGCATCGACGTCCTGGTACTCATCGACCAGGATGTGGCTGAATCTGCCGATCAACGCGTAGTCGGGCGGAATATCCTGGAGTCCGACGACCTCGGTCTCTCCTTTGAGCAAGCGGATGGCGTCGGCAATGATCGGGGAAAAATCGATCTCCCCGCGGCCACCCTGACGATCACCGGCAGCCAGCGAACGGCCGGTGAGGCGGAGGGCCAGCCCGTGGAAGGTAAGCATCGTGACCCCGAACATGTCGTCACCGACCAGGTCCCGCAGCCGTTGCCGGAGGGAGAGGATGGCGCTGCGGTTGAAGCAGAGGACCAGGATCGCCCTCGGGTTGACCCGGTTGACCCGCAGGAGATGGGCGACCCGGTGGGCGACCACCCGAGTTTTTCCGGCGCCGGGGCCGGCCAGGATCAGCATGTTCTTTTCCACCCCGGCAGTGACGATTTTTTCCTGCGCGGCATTGGCCAGATCATCGACTATCCGCTGATACGACTGCTTGCTTGTCGCCCGCTCGAGGAACTTGTCCTTTCCCGGGAAAAATCGCCTGACAAACTGCTCCTTGTCGTCATTGAAGTAGGAGGCGACATACTGCCAGGCCCCGCTGATCTTCGTGAGCGCCAGTCGGGCATATTCGTTCATCACGTGAATCTGGAAGGTCCGCTCGCTGTAGTGGGTCTTCAGCGGCGAGAAGTCACTGTGCGTATAATGCCTTCTCCTCGATTCCGGATTCAGCTGGATGGTCATGGCCTGACGGAACACCGCCAATCCCTGCTGCAGGTCGATCACCCGCTGCTCGTGCATGAAGGTCAGGGCCCGTTCGGCCGCGGCCAGGGGATCCGCCCTGGAAAATGCGGGTCGCATTCTCGTTGCGCTGCAGGTAGCCTGCCTTCTCCAGCCAGGCGAGTGCGGTTCGCACCCGCGTGTCGCCATCGTGCAGATCCGGGTCGACCTCGACCACATCGAGACGGAGCAGGTCGCCGGCGGTGAGCACCACCGTATTCCCGCCGCGGGCGACGTGGCGGATGCCGCGCAAGAATTGGGCGATCTCCTCCCGCCTGAGCATCGAGCCGCAGCTGAGGCGAAACTGCCCTTCGATATCCTGATCGTTGAAGATCAGAATGCACTCGGCGTCATTGCGGTCTCTCCCGGCCCGGCCAGCCTCCTGCAGATAATTTTCGAGTGAACCGGGGATATCGGCATGGATGACCATTCGGACATCTTCCTTGTCGATGCCCATGCCGAAGGCATTGGTCGCGCAGATGATCGGGGTCGTGCCGGCGACAAAGCTCTCCTGGATACGTTTCTTCAGCGAAGGCTCGAGGCCGGCGTGGAAGGCATCCGCCACGTAGCCGTGCTGCTGCAGGTATTCCGCCAGCTTTTCGGTGCCCTTGCGGGTGGCGCAGTAGATGACGGCACTGCCATGGCCTTCGTACCGTGACCGGAGGATGTCGAGAATGGCCTGGTACTTTTCGTAACGATCAACTTCATGGACTTCATAGTGCAAATTGGTACGTTCGTGCCCCCCGACAAACTGAACCATCCGCAGACCCAGCTCGCGCTGCAGTATGTCGATGATCTCGGACTTGACGTCTTTCTTGGCTGTGGCGGTAAAGCATTGTACCGGAGGGACACCAACCTTCTCCCGTTCCGCGAATTCGCGGATAAACCTGATCGCGTAGAGATAGTCGGGGCGGAAGTCGTGCCCCCACTTCGACAGACAGTGTGCCTCGTCGAACACCCAGGCGCCGATCTCCCGCTGGCTGATGGTGGCCAGAAAAGACTTGTTCCGCAGCTGTTCCGGAGAGACGAGAAGGATGCCGATATCGCCAAGGCGGACGCCCTCCAGAACCTCCGCGCGCTCGGGCATCGTCAGCATGCCGTAGAGGGCGGCGGCGATCTTCGTGCCGGTAAACCGGGAGAAGTTGTCCACCTGGTCCTTCATCAGGGCCTGCAGCGGCGAGATGACGATCGTCAGCATGTTCCGGCGGTGGTAACGCATCAGCGCCGGCAGGAGATAGCAGAGCGATTTCCCCCCGCCGGTGGGCAGCGTCGCGAAGATCGAGTGACCCCGCGCGGCGGCGGTAACGATCTCCTCCTGGAGGCTCTCGCCGTCCTCCGTCGCCGGTTCCGCCCTGAAGGAGGGAAAGCCATAGTAATCCAGGAGATATTTCTGCGGATTGTGGTGATGCCGGCAATATTCGCAGTCCGGATGCCGGCAGAAATTTTCCCGCAGTTGATGGAGGATGACCGGCACCCGTGGAAACTGGTGGCGGACCCAGGGGGGCAGGACCGAATTGCCGCCGGAGACGGATAACCAGGCTGTGACATAGGCGAGGGGCGGCAGAGGAAGCGCCCCGTCGGTCAACTGGACCAGCAGATTATCGACCGCAGAGCTGCAGGCATATTTTCGGGCCAGCCAGGAAAAGGCCTCGAGGAGATCGTCACCCGCCAGCAAAGGGATACCCATGCAGGCCAACGCCTCCGCTGTCCCTGCAAGATTTTCGTCAGCGGCGAGGAAACCGCGATAAAGCAGAGGGACATCGGGGTTCGATTGGTATTGCAGCACCAGGGCATCCCACTGCTCGGCGAACACCTTGCCGGCCAGCAGGGCATCCTGGACGGGATCGTTGATGCTGTCACGGACGATCTGGTAGTTCTTGATCAGCCGGTGATACGGATTGGCGGGATAGGCCAGGGGCGACAGGAACAGGGTGTCGATCCCGGGCCTGGAGAAGAGCCGCAGGGAGGGAGCGATTCTTTGCAGCCGCGGGATGTCATGGGTGAGGATGTTGTGGCCCAGCACGAAACGGGCCTCACCGCAGAAGGCATCGAGCTCTTTGAGAATACCCGGATCAACCTTCTTTTTTGCAGGAGTCTGGAATGTCCTCTCGCCCAGCACCGCCCCTACTGCGTAGATTTCATCTTTCTCGTTTACTTCGATATCAAGGAGCAGAACTTGGTGGAGAAGATCCTGAACAGAAGAGGGCATGATGCTCTACCCTAACGATGAGGAGACACTCTGCGGAACCGGGTTCCGGCCATCCCAAATTGAGCTTCGCCTGTCAAGAAAGTATAATCTCCTTTGAACCGGGCAACATGGCCACCTTCTTCACGTCTCAATGCCCTGGTGCCCTGTCCCAGCCACTGGCTGGCGACTTTCATCGAATACCCATCAATGAAAATCTATCCAGATCTTTCAGTGTTTCCAGGGGATATTGCTTTTGGCGGCAGGCACTTCGCGCTCTCAATCAATTACCCGTCAATTAAAATCACGCCCAGAAGGAAACGTATTCATCATCTTCCGGGCCGCGCACAGTTCGCGCTCCTTTTCCGGGCAATCTTTCAGCTTCTCATATTAGGAATCTTGCTGAAAGCCAAGAAAAAAGATGAGCAGACACCGGTCGTCGGAACCGGCTACCCATAATCTGCGCTTCGCTCAAGGTGTTGCCCTCGATAGCCAGCGCTTAAGCTTCCCGCAAGTGTCGAGGCCCTGAAGTCGCACGTAGAGCCAAGAATCGCCCAGGAGCACCAGGAGCACTTTTATATTCTTAAAATCAACATCAGTTGCCACCCTATTCCTAAGCATTGCCGGCCACATCCCGGCAACCCAAAGAGGACTCACCCGCGTCAGGTCGATGGTCAGAATTCATAACTGAAAAATTGAAGCCTGCCCGAACTAATTAACAACAGTTGACCTGAACAGACCATTCCCCATCTCAAAGGTTCTTTTGTCATCCGGTTTCCCTTTGGAGAGCCTGGTTTCAAAAGGATAACTCTGCCAATACTCTTGTGACTAACCTTTTATACTAATGCTTCTGCGCAGTTTCTCTTGCAAATACGGGGCATCACCTGCTAGGTTGGGTATGTAAATTTTCTACAATCTGCGTATAGTTCTGTTTCTGAAATGGTTCCTGGATCAGTTCCGGATCCTGACAGATGCCCCGGCGAAAAAAGAGGAAATAACCAAACGCATGGCGCGAATGGAGGAGATGCTGCTGTCTCTCGGAGCGGAGCTACCGGACGCCCATTGGCAATGGGTGCATCGGCTGTCGCATAAGAGTGCTCGCCGATGAACGCCCCTTCCTTACGAAGGCGGGCCGCGAAATATGGCCGTCACTCCGGTGTCAAGGGAAGACATTTGCACGGTTTGCAGCACATGTGCCACTGTTTGCCCGACTGCAGCCATTTCAATCGAGGCCGGCGTGGCAACCGAAGTCGGAGCATGCATCCGCTGCTGTGCCTGTATAAAAAACTGTCCGACCGGCGCCAGGGTGTGGGAAGACGAAATGATGAAAACCATCACCAACTGGTTGAAAGATAACTGCAGCAGTCGGAAGGAGCCGCAAACTTTCGGTATCTGAGGCGCAGGAATGGGGTACGATCAAGGAGAAAGGATGTTTATGCTGGAGGAAGGTAGATGTCTATTGATTCTTCAATAGAGCGCTTTGAACAGAAGATATCGATCGCATCGGAAGATATTGATGTATTTGATCACGTCAACAACGTTGTTTACGTGCGCTGGATTCAGGAAGTCTCGACAGCACATTGGTACGCAAGAGCGACAGAAGAAGAAAAGAAAACAATCGGCTGGTTCGTGGTTCGTCATGAAATCGATTATTTGAACTCGGCACGGTTGGGGGACGAGATAATCGGGAAGACCTGGGTGGGGGTTGCTCAAAAGAATCTCTTCGAGCGGTACGCCGAATTTCTTCGATCACGTGACAATAAAGTGATTGCGCGTTCGCGTTCCCTATGGTGCCCGATCGATTTGGGTTCTCTCAGGCCAATGAGAGTAGGGCCTGATATTTACAAGAGATTTTCGGCACCGCAATAGCTTATTGGCGGTTTGCGTACAGCCAAAGAGGAATTAGGGGACAGATTCGTTTTCTTGTGGTGGGTCCAGCATAGATCGCAATCGAGGGAAATGTGAGTTTCAGAATCCACAGAGGATATCTGCCGGGTGCCATCGGCCGGATCGTCGAACTCCATGGAACCTACTACCATCGCCAAGCAGGATTCGGTATTTACTTCGAAAGCAAGGTAGCCCGAGGCCTCGTCGATTTTTACGCCAATTATGACGAGACCCGCGACGGCATCTGGCTGGCTATCGCCAATGGAGCAATCGAAGGGTCGATCGCCATTGACGGATCCCAGACAGCGACGGAAGATGCACACCTCCGTTGGTTCATCACCTCCGACAACATCCGCGGCACCGGTGCCGGAAATGCCCTGCTTGCAGCTGCTATAGATTTCTGCCGCACCAAGCAGTACGGGCGGGTCTATCTACACACCTTCGAGGGCCTTCAGGCTGCAAGACACCTGTACGAGAAATTCGGCTTTAGACTTGTCCACCACGAGGCCGGAACCCAATGGGGCAGCAGGGTTAACGAACAGCTGTTTGAGCTGGAGTTGTAATTCGGTCAAGGAGAAGAAAATGGCAGCGATCCCCGTCTATATGGTTGTGAATCTGGTTGTTACAGATGCGGATACCTATCGCCTACGAAAAAGGCTTTGTCCCACTCCTGCGGTAAGGAAGCTATCTCGGAGGTAGGCGAAAACAATTGCTCTTTAAGGTTTCCTGCCTCGATTATCCACGGCTGGCCCTGGGAAGCTTTTCGTATATTATTGCAAATGACATCTGAAGAACAAAAGCAATGGGATGAGATCCACAGAAGAATTGGGAGAAATTTAGCTCTACTGCAACGGCTTGAATTAGCAATAAAGTATGTTGTGCCGAGAGACTGATAAGTCAACGCGATATCTGTAAGTTTGAGATCTAGAAATGAATTGCTATCTGCTCGGCAGTTCAGTTCCGCGACTCATAATTTCTATATAATTCCCATAACTGAACAGGCGGTTGCGCTTCTGGGAGGTAAGTTCCTTTACGATACCGAGCTGCTCCAGGTGGCTGAGCGCCTTGTTGACGGTCGCCGGAGTGATGCCGGTCTTTTTGACCAGTGAGCCCGAGGTGGCGATGGGATGTTCCATCAACGCCAGGTGGACCTGCAAGATAGATGGTGCCGCCCGGCCCAGGTTGCTGATCTTGTCACGGTCCTGACTGGAAAGGTCAAGAAGCTTCAGGGCGGTTTCCACCGCCTGGTTGGCGGTGACAATGACCGCCTCGGCAAAGAAGTCGAGCCAGGCTTCCCAGTCGCCGGTCAGTCGAACATTGTCGAGAAGTTCGTAATAATACTGTCGGTGCGTCTTGAAGTAGAGGCTGAGGTAGAGCATTGGCTCCCGCAAAACCTTCTTTTCGCACAGCAGCAGGGTGATCAACAGGCGCCCAAGTCGACCGTTGCCGTCAAGAAATGGGTGAATTGTCTCGAACTGCACATGGGCCAGCGCTGCTTTAAGCAGAA
>OBJA01001437.1_pt1 | contig 16344 bp, 9 predicted proteins | sample 1519751 | NCBI WGS metagenome assembly OBJA01 (sample SAMEA3881238, study PRJEB22517) | soil metagenome | biome: lake sediment; feature: soda lake sediment; material: sediment, water from around vicinity | place: India | collected 2013-12-23 | depth 3 m | reverse complement strand
CCGTCCAGCAGGGACACGGGCCGGCCGCCGGCCTCCACCAGCTTGGCGTAGATGATCTTGGCGAGGGTGGACTTGCCCGAACCGGACAGGCCGGTGAAGAACAGGGTGAAGCCCTGCCGGCTGCGCGGCGGGAACACGCGGCGCAGTTCGCGCACCACCTCGGGGTAGCTGAACCATTCCGGGATGTCGTTTCCCAGCGCGAGGTCGCGCTTCAGCTGTGCGTCGGTGTATTCGCTGCAGTCCAGTCGTTCCTGCTCGATCCGGGAGACAGGCAGGAAACGGTCCTTGCTCGGTACGTAGCACTGTGCCTCGATCGGGAGCATCTGGATCTGCAGTTCCTCCTGGTGCTGGCGCAGCAGTTCCTGGGAGGCGTAAGGCGGGTAGAAATTTCCACCTCCCTCACCCCGACCCTCTCCCGGAGGGAGAGGGGATTCTCCGCTTGTTCTTGGAGGGGGCGGATAGGCGTGCTTGGGACCCACGATCAGGTGGGAACAGCCATAGTTCTGGTGCACGATGGCGTGCCACAGGGATTCGCGCGGGCCGGCCATGCGCATGGCCAGGGGCAGCAGCGACAACGCGGCCAGGTTGTGGGGAAAGTGGCGGCGGATGGCCTGGTAGCAGTGTACCCGCGCGTAATAGTGCAGGTCGCCAGGCTTGGTCATGCCCACGGTAGGGTGCAACAGGACGTGCCCCCCGATGTCCTTGGCCGCCCGCAGGCTGATCTCGCGCTGCAGGCGGTGCATGGGCTTGCTGGTCTGGAAGGCCACCACCTTGCGCCAGCCCATCTTGGCGAACAGGGCACGCAGTTCCTCGGGGGTGTCCCACAGGGTCTGGAATTCGTAGTGCACCGGCAGCTGGATGCCCTCCAGGGTGCCACTGATGTAGGTGTCCTTCACCTGTTCGTAGAGATAGCGCACACCGGGGTGCCGGTCCGAGGTGGTGCCGTACACGGCCTCGGCTTCGCGACGCTTGTCCGGCTGCCAGATATCCCACACCTTGAGCACGGCGGGCATGAAGCCCTCGGCGTCGCGCAGGGCGATGCGCAGGCCGGGCTGGAGTTTGCCGGCGAAGGCGGCGGGCACATCCAGCACGACGGGCATGGGCCAGAGGGTACCGTCGGGCAGGCGCATGTTGTCCAGCACACTGTCGTACGCCGCCTTGTCCAGGAAGCTTTCCAGGGGCGAGAAGCCCCCGTTCAGCAACAGCTCCAGGTCGCAGGTCTGGCGCTGGGACAGGGTCAGGGAGGGAAAGTCCCTGGAGACCTCCTTGAGATGTTCGGCCTGCTCGTCCTCCACCAGCCGGCTGACCAGCCGCCCCCCGTGGGGAGGGACATAAAACTCCATAGAAATCCTCGGCTTTCAGATCATTATTATAAGCAGGGCAAGCGCCCGCAAAGGCTCATCTTAGGCCTTACATGGCCGGGGGTAAAGGGTCCCCTGGCCCCTGTGGACGCCGGATGGGAAGTACATCGACCTCTAGGTGTCGGGCTGAAGCCCGACCTACATCGGGGTATCGTTCGGGGAGGAGATCCAGGGGGAGCGGGGGGGGCATCAATTCGCCTGTCATAAAAAAACCCGCATGGCTGCCATGCGGGTTTTGAACGGCTGGAGGAAGCCTCAGGCCGCGCGGCGGCGCCTCGCCACCCCGACCAGGCCCAGCAGGCCACTGCCCAGCAGCCAGAGGGCCGCAGGAACGGGCACCTCGGATACCTCGCCAGGACATCCGCTTGCCGGGCACAGCTCCATCGTGTGGATGTAGGTGAAGGACTCCCCGGTGCCGAGGGTTCTTACCCACTGCGCGGCCATCTGCAGGTCGGCCGGACCCGCCAAAATGGTATTAGGGAGATAGGTGTTCGTCTGGTCGTACAACATACACTTGATCTGGTAGTAGTCCGGACAGCTGGTCTCGCCGTTCGGCCCCTCGCCGCGACCCACCATGTAGTAGTCGGGCGCGATGTTTGTGGTGGCGATCAACTGGTAGTTGTCGTCGTACTGCCGGTACTGGTTGTAAGGCGCGCTACCCAGCAATTCGCCCTGATCGTCCTGGGAGCTGAAGAAACTGCCGCCGAGGTCGACGTCCGTGAAGGCAAACAGGTTGACAGTGATGGGTCCGTTCGGATTGGTGTTGGTGATGGTATAGCTTTCGACAATGGTTGCCGCGTTGCTGCCCAGCGCACCACCGATGAGTTCGAAGCTGATGTCGATGGCCACATCGGTATGGGTATAGCTAAGGGTCAGGAGATTGCTGGCAGGCTGGGAAATTACAGGATTCTGCAGCCAGGGCGACCCATCTCCTGAATCCGCCATCCCTATCTCATAGCGGGTGACTTCCTGAGTGGTGTAGGTACCGGAGTCCTTGCCTTTGCCTGCCACAGGCGCATGGGTCACATCGTGCAGAAAATCCTGCTCCCAAATGTGGTTGATACCGTCCACGGTCATGCTCAACACGCCGTTGCCCGTCGTGTTGACCACAAAGCTTGCATTCTGATCGGTCAGGCTGAGGTTGGCGGCATGGGTGACTCCCGGCGCAGCCAGTACGCCGGCTGCGCAAAGTACCATGCTTCTGGCGGAAAGAGGGAAATAACGCATTACACACCCCGCATATAATTATGATTATGCCTTTGGCTTGCGATCCCTCCGGAGACCATCTTCCGCCCCCGGAGGGAGGCAGCAGCAGCAATTCAGCCAGTAAATCAGGCCTGCAGGCGACGCTTGCGCCTGGCAACCCCGACCAGGCCGATCAGGCCACTGCCGAGCAGCCAGACGGCGGCCGGCACGGGTACCACGGCGATGCCATCGGCGGTGCCGGACCAGGATGTCACGGCGTTGGCACCATTGAGGTTCAGGCCCTCGGCGATGTTCATGATGATGCGCTCGTTGCCACCGGAACCCCACAGATCCCAGGCCCAGCCGGACTGGTTATGCACCTGGAATTCCAGCATGCCGGGGGTGGCGTTGGCCCAGATGGCGTGACCAGAGGTGGACAGGTCGTAGTTCTCGCTCCAGCCGAAGTAACGCAGGTCTCCACCATACACGAGATAACCAGAGGTGCAGGCATTCCCCCCCTTGTTGCAGTTATAGTTCGCCGCAGGTCCGCTGGAGAACATGGGATCCTGGGAATAGAAGCCGAAGGTGCCGGATTTCAGCGTGCCCTTGGGGCTGATGAAGGCGTCGATGACGAAGCTGCCCGAAAAGGTCACACCGTCATAACCGGGCCCCATCAGGGTCAGGGTGGTGCCGGGGGTGCTGACGGCGAAGAACTCGCTATCGTCGACCTTCTTGCCCTTGGTCTTGCCCGGCTTGTACTCGACCGCAACATTGTCGAAATGGATGGCGGGATAGCCCCAGTCCACTACGTAGGGTGCATCCGGGTGGGGGATGCGGTTATCAGCGGGCAGATTCGCCCAGGCGGCTGAGCTGGCGGTGTATGCCAGTATACCTGCTGCTACGGCACTGGCAGTCCTTGCTGTTGTCATTGTTGATTCCTCCGAAGCGATCTGTATTTTTTATGGGCGCTGCTGCCTTGATGCAGCAAGTATTGGGCCAGAAAGTCTACCTGCTTGGATTTGGGTGGTTTTTTTACCATGCCACCAGGAATGTCCCTATTGAAGCGTTAACTATTCCGACGACATGGTGAGCCCCAATAGGGTCGGACATCAAAACTAATACATTGTTTTTAGAGTAAAATACAACCTTCCCCTACCCTTTGCCTGCCGCGTCGAAAAACCTGACTGCTTTCCATAGCAGGTTTCGTGACCGGCATTACGCGGCCCAGCAGGGGGTGTACGACGTGCCGCAAACTACCTGTGCTCAATCAGTTATTTTCTCGTATCATCCAGACTTGAGACATAAATTGGTCCGATAGGGCAAGACATGGTCGGAGACAGCTGCAAATTCTGCAGTCGCTTCGCGCCACATCTAAGGTATATTGGGTAAAGATAAAACTCTTTCAACAACAAATAACTAGCGGCATCTTGATTGATTTTCCGGAGGAATCCAGGATTCAACTGCCAGCGCACAACTATGGATGGCACGGGCCATGTGTGAGTTGATTACGGAGGAAAAATGAACACAGTAGTGCGACGCGTAATACAAAAAATGAAAACCGCCACCCTGAAAAAACAATCTCACGGCGACTTGATCGAGGAATTGCTTGCCAATGCAAATAGCCCAGCCAACAATAGGAAACCTGTTTTTGTCGAAACAGGGTGCGGAATCTCGACCCTCTCTCTGGGGAAGGTTGCCAAGCGGGTTGGCGCTATCGTTTACTCATGCGACTATAACGAGGAAAAATCCGAAGAACTCAAGTCTTCATCCGCCGGCATGGTGGAAAATGTCGAGTTCATGATCGGCGACAGCCTCCAAAGCCTCGCGACCATAGCCTCCAGGCATGACAACATAGATTTCTTATTCCTGGATTCGGCAGCATCGGCCATGCACACTTTCCGTGAATTTGTGACCGTTGAGAAGTGCCTGAAGCCAGGCGCCCAAATTCTCATCGACAATGCCGCAATACCCGGAACGGCACGAGTACTAAGTCCGGTAAGAAAAGGCAAGATCCTCGTGCCATACCTGCTTTCATCACCATTCTGGCAGGTTGCCGGTTACCCGGGCGCGGGGGACTCCATGGTGGGCGCCTTCTTGCACGACATGCCCGATTATGCTGACCCGGAGTATGAAGACCCAGGATATATTGACAACTGGCGGTCGCTATTCAAACAGGAACTGAAATAAATCATAAATACAATGTGATACAGCACATTCACCAAACCCCAGGGTCTTTCCAAGGTGTCACTCAAAGAAGCTTCGGCTCTCCTCCCAAAAATCACAGCGCGCCTGCGTCAAACGTGCCGGGAAGCGCTCACGCACCGTGCATTGTCATTACCCCCGGAATTGAAATACATACAAAAACTTGACGACTCACTGACGACCATCACGGAACGCTGGCCTGACGCACATGGGTTCGATGATCAGGATGCACGCCCTGTGTTCCTGCTCTCAGCAGGCTGGAGGTCCGGATCCACCCTGCTGCAACGCCTGCTGTGTTCATCAGGCGAATTGGTGATGTGGGGCGAACCCTTGGGTGACTCTGCATTGATTCCCCGCCTTGCCCATTCTTTGACTGTCCTGACGAGAGAGTGGCCACCTGATAGCTATTTTGCAGGTGACGTTTCACTAGAGGAATTCTCAAAAAACTGGATAGCGAACATTACACCCCCCATATCCACACTTCGACATGCACATAGAGCACTACTTGATACCTGGCTGGCCAAACCTGCACTGGATGTGTACGGCGAAAGCAACTGGGGTCTGAAGGAAGTCCGTCTAACTATCGAGCATGCGCGGTACCTGAAGTGGCTCTATCCAAATGCGCGCTTCATTTTCATATACAGAAACCTCTTCGATGCCTATTTGTCCTGGAGAGGGAACGCATGGGCTAGTGCATGGCCTGGCTATTTCTCCTGGTCACCTATCGCCTATGCAAGGCACTGGAAACTGCTTCTTTCAGGATACCTGGATGGATATCAGGCACTGGATGGAATGTTAATAAAATATGAAGACCTGATAGCGGGCAATATAGACTTGGATGAATTGGCCAGGCACACAGGACTCGACCACATAGACTCGACAGTATTGAAGAAAAAAATCGGTTCGCCGGATGATGCGAAGCGAACCCGTCGGAAAAAGCACATCACACCAATCGAAAAAATAATGCTGAGTAGCGTTGCCGGCGGCCTGATGCAGAAAGTCGGGTATAGCAACTAGATAATGCCCCTATGAATAAATCGCCAGACCTCCGGAATGTTGCGAAGGGGGCTTCCTTCAATTTTATTGGAGCTGTATCCAGGAGCCTGCTGGGATTCCTGCTTGTATTCGTTCTTGCCAGGACATTGAGTACCGAGGACGCCGGGTTATTCTTTCTTGGCATCAATATTCTCATGTTGGCTGCAATTCTGGGTATAGCTGGACTCGATGTCGGATTGCGGAGATTCATTTCCATCGCCCATGGAGAACAGGATACCAGGCTTGCATGGTCGTATTTTTTATCGGCGGCCAGGATCGCACTACCGATCAATCTCACGCTTTCCTTCTTGCTCTTTTATTATGCCGACAGAATTGCTATCGACTTGCTCGATAAGCCAGCGCTTTCCGGGGTACTCACAGGCCTTACACCTTACCTGATGATCTACGCGACGGCCGAGATACTTCTATCCGTCACACAAGGCTACAAGCATATGAAATATTGGGTCATATGCCTTGATATCGTATTCAATAGTCTTCGTATCCTGATTTTCCTGGTATTTGCATGGCTAGGCCTGAACCTGTACGGCGCCGTATTTGCGCAAATTCTGGCGATCCTGATTTCCACACTGCTCGCCTTCTATTATTTTTGGCATGTCATGCCGGACCTTCCGGCAGAACGACTGGGTAATCGGATCCGGGAAATGGCTGCTTTTTCGCTCCCCGTATCCTTGGCCAGACTTTCCAATACCGGCAACGGAATCCTGGAGACCTTGTTACTCGGCTATTTTGTTATCGCCAGCGACATCGCTATCTATACCGTTGCGCTCAAGGTATCCGTCATGGGTAGCATTGTCCTGGCCTCCCTGAATACGGTGTTCGCTCCACTAATTTCTCAACTGCATGCCCAGAACAAACTAGATATTTTAAAAGGGATATTCACTTCTGTTACGCGTTGGGCATTCACTTTGAGTTTTCCGGTGTATTTCCTGATCGCATGGTTTTCCACTCCCATTGCAGGGCTTTTTGGCGAGGAATACAAGTCAGGTGGACTTGTAATCATCGCACTTTGCTTGGGTCAGATGGTGAACGCCATCACCGGTCCATCCGGTAATCTACTGCTGATGTCTGGCCATACATACACGAACCTGTGGATCAACGTGGCAGGCGTGATACTGACGATAGCGCTAAATCTCTTGCTCATCCCCAGTTATGGAATATTGGGTTGTGCCATCGCAGTAGGCATCGCTGTCACAGCCACCAATATCACAAGGGTCCTCTTTGCGCACAAGTTCATGGGGATGCACCCGTTTGAGATTTATCTGTGGAAACCACTTTTATCTGGTGTGGTTAGCATCCTGATCCTGGCCTTGGTCGGGCCAGACCGGAATGGCGACCTCGGGGTCGTGACACTATTGGGATTGCTTGCACTCGGCTCGATAGTGTATGGCGCCGTGCTGCTGTCACTGGGGCTGAGTGACGCAGATCGCACCCTATTTTCCAGCATCAGGAAGCGCCTGAGCCGGACATAGGCCAGCAGCAAGCCGGACAAGCCTGAACCAAGGCCCGGGCAATCTGTAATTAATATCAGAGTCTGCGTCGGCCGGTCTTACACATTTCCCTCGCAAATAATCCCTGTATCAAGCTAATACATTGATAAATCTGTCATGGAATAAGTCTTGCATGTGCAACTGATGCAACAGCCTGTATTCCAATAATAATTTCGCAGCCGCCCAGAATCTCGGGGCAGGATTGGAGAGCCGAAACAATGAGACGAGTAATCCTGCTCACCTGTGTTCTGTGTGTCATTGCTCCAGGGGCGTTTGCCAGTTTCACCTGGGAAACCATCGCGAGATTCGGCGAGATCCCGTCCCGTGATGGCGGGGAATTCTACTATCCATCTGGCGTGACCATCGACCAGGCGAATGGTGATGTGTATGTCACCGACACATTGAACCAGCAAATCCAACGCTTCGACGCCAACGGGAATTTTCTTAACAAATGGAATTTCACAGGCGGAGTGAATCTTTCCATCGACTCCACCTCAAAGACTATATATGTCGGCTCTGGTGGTGACCATAAAGTCTACAAGTTTGACCAGTTCGGTAACCAAATTGCAGTCTGGGGAGGTTTTGGGACTTCCCCAGGTCTATTCAATAAGCCAAGGGATACTGCAGTGCACCCGGTATCCGGGAATGTCTTCGTTATGGATTCCGGAAATCGACGTGTACAGGAGTTTACACCTGATGGCGAATTCATTCAGGCCTGGACGGACAATGCTCTCTATAACCCGTTTGGTATTGCGATCGACCCGTCCGGAAACTACATCTGGATCGCAAATTCCGGATCGTTATCGAACAACATCCGTAAATATGACCTTACTGGTAATGTACTTTTGAGCTTTGGCTCCGTTGGTAGCGAACCCGGCGACTTTCGCTGGCCACGGGATATCAACGTCGATGCATTCGGCAATATATTCGTCGCTGACACGGATATGGAGCGAATCCAGAAGTTCGATCAGAACGGGAACTTCCTTCAGACATTCATGGGCCCGCATAATGATGAGCAGGGACCAGCTCATCCACGTGCCGTTGATGTGAATCGTTCCACGGGTGAGATATACGCCGTAGCCGCATACTCCAGCCGCATCGATAAATTCGATGCATCAGGCACTTACCTCTACTCTTGGGGCAATCGTTGCTGGGACAGCTACTGTCTCAATAATCCACTTGCCATTTCAGTCGACCCCGTTCACAAAATGATCTACATCGCGGATACGTTGTTTCACCGCGTCAAAAAGTTCACATACGAAGGTGGCTTTGTCGGTCAGTATGGTAACTGGCCGCTCGTTCATCGTGACGACACTGCGCTTGCCTTTCCTGGTGGCGTGACAACGGACGCCTATGGAAATTTCTGGGCGCTCAATGGCGCAATCACCTATGCCGATGATCCCGAGTGGGGCAGCAGCAACTATGTGCGTCGGTTCAACTCAGATGGCGGGTTTTTGTTCGGCTTCAGTCACCCGAGTTTCACCGAAGAAATGACCGGCATCGCAATCAATAAACAACTTGATGAAATCTATGTATCGAATCGAAAGCTAAGCAAAATCATGCGATTTGATTTTTCAGGAACGCCTCTTGGCGAATGGGGTTCACAAGGATCAGGAAACGGTCAATTCCACATGACCGGGGGTATCGCTGTCGATGAGGGTCGCAACGTTATATACGTTGTGGATACTGGAAATAACCGGGTCCAGAAATTCGATTTATCCGGGGCGCATTTGCTCACGTTCGGAGGCAGTGGCAGCGGTGATGGTCAGTTTCGGTTTGCCACCAATAGCGGAATAGCAGTCGACATCAATGGAAATGTCTTCGTTGCCGACACCAGCAATGATCGTATACAAATTTTCACTCCTAATGGCGAGTTCATCCAATCCATTGGCACAACTGGTCTTGGTCCTGGAAAATTCCGCAATCCGATCGGCGTAGCCATCGACGGCGACCTCCTGTTCGTGCTTGAGACATCAGCTCGCGAGATTGAGGTCATCCGCCTGACCCCATACGAACCCGCTCCTCTTCCCCCGCCTCCACCACCACCAAACCCTATTACTGAAACGGACAGGATATGGATGGATGATGCGCCTCCTACTGGAGCAAGTGTCTACGGCGAATGGAATTTTGTATCTGAAAATCCATGGCCGTATTCTGGCAATCTGGCGCTGAAAGCCAGCGGATCCGGATTACTTCAAAAGTATTTCTTCAACGCAGGCGAGACCTTATTGGTTGAACCAGGCGACACCTTGTTTGCTTATGTTTATCTTGACCCACTGGACATGCCACAGGAGATCATGCTTGAGTGGCGTTCCGGCACTAGTTGGAACTTCCGCGCTTATTGGGGCCAAAACCTGATCAACTATGGTGTTGATGGCACTAGCAGCCGTCGCTATATGGGACCACTCCCACCGGGAGGGGGCTGGGTTCGTCTGGAGGTACCTGCAAGCGAGGTTGGGCTTGAAGGAAGATCCCTAAATGGCATGTCCTTCACACAATATGGTGGCACAGTAGCATGGGATGCAGCCGGCGTAAGCCCAACGCCTCCTCATGCAACGTATCTGGATACAGGCTGGTTTGACGATAGTTTTCCGGCGGGGGCTATCCAAGGCGGAGACTGGGTTTTCTCTAACACAACTCCAGCACCCGTTTCTGGCGATTATGCGCTTCAGTCTGGAGTCTCAACAGATATACATCAACACTATTTTTATAACGCAACAGATAGACTTACGGTAGATACCGGTGATGAGTTGTTCGCCTATGTCTATCTCGATCCGGCCAACCCCCCGAGTCAGATAATGCTGCAGTGGTACCAGGGTGGCAGTTGGAATCACCGCGCGTACTGGGGCGAGAACAATATAAACTGGGGAGTCGATGGTACCGCGAGTCGACGTTACATGGGCAATCTACCCGCAACTGGCGGCTGGGTACGACTTCAAGTACCAGCCAGCGAAGTCAACCTCGAAGGGAAACTCATAAGCGGAATGGCATTCACGCTATATGGTGGACGCGCCACATGGGACTACGTTGGCAAGAGCCGACTTGGAAACTTGTACGAACCGCCCCCTCCACCTGCACCACCGGAAGCTACCGATACAGTATGGATAGATGATGCCGTTCCGCACGATGCCATCCTTGGCGGAACATGGAGTTTTATTGGGAGTGACCCATCGGCTTTTTCCGGTGCTTTTTCTCATGAGTCCGTACTGGCATCTGGCGTACACCAGCATTATTTCTATAATACCGACAACCGCCTTGTAGTGAGTGCAGGAGACAGCTTAATCGCCTACGTATACCTGGACCCCACGAACCCGCCCCGCCAAATCATGCTGCAATGGCGGTCGAGAAGCAGTTGGAATCATCGAGCCTATTGGGGTGAAAACCTCATTTCCTGGGGAACTGATGGCACGGACAGTCGCAGAAACATGGGTGGACTGCCCGGCGTCGGAGGCTGGGTCAGACTCGAAATCCCAGCAGCTCAAGTTGGCTTGGAAGGCAAGGAAATCAATGGTGTCGCCTTCACTCTTTATGATGGCCGCGCATACTGGGATTACATCGGAAAAACCCAGTGAATGCCCACCCGGGCAATCAATAGATTTCTTGTAGATTGCAGCGATCACGATAGTTCCTACGGTTTTGTGGACACCCTGAGCTAATTAGCCAGGAGTGTCTAAAATACCAAGGTAAGGAGCAAGAACAACCTATAAGAACAGTGAAGAATTCAAGGCTACAGCAGTACGGTTAAGTCAATTAGGTGGGGTTGCCGCACAGGATGTTGCCGAAGCACCACATCCACCCGTTTATGTTGTCTCGTTGGGAAAAGAAGCGCGCGAGGGAATGATCATGCCCAAGGGCATAGAAGTGAATAAGGACGTTGCTGCCGGGCTCAAGACGCCACCCTGCATGAAGCGCGACTATGAGCGCCTGAAAATTGAGCATGAGCTTTTAAAAAAAGCCATCGAGTTCACTTCCGCCAGAAAAGCGACTTCTTCGCATTTACCAAATGCGCGACAGGAGTTCTTCTCGGTGAGGCTGTTTTGCAAGCTATATAGCGCGAGTCCGAGCGGCTATTATCCATGGCTTGGGAGGCCTCCCAGTGAGCGTGCCATAGAAGACGAACACTCTCGAAGAAACTCTCTCCTCCAGGATGCGCGCGAAATGGACAGCGAAGGGCACGGTTTCGTGGATGGGTTTTTCTACAGGCTCGTTATGTTCAATATGAATAACATCACTGCATATGATTGTAGCGGCATAGTTTAAATTGGTTGATTTCAGTATGCCAACAAGAGGTAATGCATTAACGGGTTCTTAACATCCGAGAGCGTGCGCATCTGAACTATCGCTTCTGTTATTGCTTTCTACAAATATACAGTGGATGGAGTGTCGTATGAAAATTAAAATTGGCAAGAAGATCTTGTTTTCGTTATTACCACTAATCTCTGGTGTTGCCAATAGCAGTCTCGTGGAAATTTCATTTGAAGGACTATTAACAAATAACTGGGTTTATGAAGAGGCATATGGCGTGACTTATGATCCCTACGTACCGGAAGGGTTTGAGAGCGAAACAGCATTTCACGGTGTACTACGGTATGACGATAAGACACCTTTAAACGCCTCAGGCGCCCAAATCGGGAGTATTTATTATGGTGCAGAATTCGAAATAGTGATTGGCGGTGCTTATACGCTTCGCAATACATATACCGGTCAAATTACGGCGCGAAATAATTATGCTTCTTCTTTTGATTATTTAAGATTTGATTTTGGTGGCTTCCCTAATAACGATTTTATCAACCCTGATAGTGGAATGACATCACATAGTGGCGCAATGCGGTTTACATTTTATGATGACGACTTGTCCGTGTTAGATGAGGGTGAGTCGCTGCCTTCGGCTAATCAGATAGCTCACTTCGATAGGTTCTATTTGGATAACTTAACTGTATCGTCGGAGGCTCAATGTTTTTATGTTGATGATCCATACGTGGTAGAAGGTTATAGGCAAGTTTGTCCAAGTCAAGGTTTCTACATGACGGGTAATATTACATCTGCTACTGGATCACCGGTGCCATTGCCATTGCCACTGTATTTGTTGATTACTGGTATGTTTGCGCTATTTTGCACAAAAAGCGTGGCGCATGGAAAAACCCTAATCCTAGGGAAAGGGAGCTAGATGGTGAAGAGTACAGAAGGCGCTCGTTTGGCCGCCGCCTGTGTCATAGGTCTTGCTCATAAGTGGCATATCATTATTTTATGGGTACCGTATCTCCAAATACGGGCCTAGAATAATCTGCATATTCGGTCAAGTCTACTGACCAATGCGCCTTTATCCTGAAGTCACAATTTTAATGCCTGCGCATGGCAGATAGTTGAACCACCCGATTATGGAGCGTTTTTATATTATGGACGCATACGATCTGCATAAAACTCACTGTATAGCCGGTATGATTCTATTGGCTCTTCCCACAAGCAACACTAATGCAAATCTGCTGACCAATCCTGGGTTCGAGAATACAGGCATTTCCGGATGGCATCTTAGTGCGCCCGACCCGCAGAATTTTGCCGAGATCGTTTCAGATACATCGCACTCCGGGCTTTACTCGGTAAAATTGACAGCGAACGTAACAGAAGCCAAGGGCAGGTCTGTGCAGGTTTACTCCGATACCGTTCCGGTTCCAGGAGGTGCACTGATTGAAGCGTCGACGTGGATCAAAGCGAATTCGATCGACCGTTGCGGGAGCCCTGACATAGATGGGTGCCAGAACTGGCATCAGCTACGGGTGACACTTTACGCATACGATTCCAGCAATGCCCTGATCAAACCTCATTGGGATATATTGTCTACTGATGGTGATGTATGTGCGACAGGAAACAATGATGATTGCGACTGGAAGAATATACGATTCAGCTTAATAACACCGAATAATACCGCGTCAATGCGCATTGCAGTATCAATCACTACAAGTACTGGCACAGCATGGATAGATGATGTGGAACTCAAGGTTCTGGAGACAATACCAGAATTAGATTTCTCCGAGCAAACCAACCCTATCATAATCCCACCACCTAAGAAAATGACCAAAGGCAATGATCATACGCCATTGGGAAGCGTCGCTGTTATTACCTTGCCCGGAGATGACAGGCTAAGAGATCAGGTACGCGACTATCTTGAAGGGAACTCCATTGCGTACGCGTTCGATCCTGCGGATTCTAGCCAATTTACAACCGAACTTGTAATAGGAAATGATGAAGACACGGGTATCAGCACTTTATTCTCACAGCGCTTTCCAGATCATGACTGGCAAGAACTAGGCGATGAGGGATATTTCATTAGCGTCGGCAGCCTCAGCCCACAGCGTGTCACGATCGGCGCGAACTCAGAGCGAGGGCGGTTCTACGGAGTACAGACGGCAAAACAACTGATCATGGATCAAAAATTATACATAGCTGATATTCTCGACACTCCCACGAATGATCGACGCGGGATTGTTTTAGGCATGCCTTGGTTTTCGAACAATGCTGGGGCGACTGCCGTCGATCGACTCGCATCACGGAAGGGAAACCTGGTTTGGGTGCAGGGCGGCCACATGAATGGCGTATTATCATGGAATTGGCGGCAGCCCTTCAACCAGGATCAACTTTCCTTAATGCACAATCTCCATTCATCTACGACCAGGAATTATGTAGATACTTACATAAGCTTTGGCCCAAGGACTCTCAGGACAACGGCGGGTTGTCACTTTTTAGAACATCCTTCCCCAAGGTTTTCTGACCCGCAAGAAGCAGACATCCTGGCAACTAAAATACTCACAATGTATGACATTGGATACAGACACTTTGGCATTAATTTCGATGACGTGGATATTTGCGGAGAGGATGTCCTCCGGTACGAGGAAGACATTGACCAGTTTTCAAATAGCATCGCCATGGCTCATGTCCATTTTGTGAATGAAGTATACTTACGTTTAATGGCCACTCATGATGACATTTCATTTGCGATGGTTCCGCTCTGGTATACCAGAACAGGTAACAGCAGCGTTGTCAGAGAAGAATATGTAGCATCCTTGAAGGAGCTAAACTCAAACATCGAACTGGTAACAGTGCAGGTAACCGACGATAACATTAGCACCTTTGAGCAGCTGACTAGCCGCCCAACCTTGCTGTGGAGCAATTACTTTGCTGAACTCAAGGGCACAATATACACTCTACCATACATTAGCGAATTCACTTGGGATCCAGGGAATATCACCGGCTTCCTTTTCCTTCCAGCTATGCCAGACACGGATATTTGGAACGAAGATCAGTCACTTGTTTCCTGGAATAGCGCATTAAGCTATGCTTGGTCTCCTCATCGGTATGATCCGTATAGTGTATTTTACCTTTCAGGCGCCCGTTATGAAGGCGCTCTAGATCCTGTCCCAGCGGTCTCTCTCCCCATTATCAGCCCGAGTAGCGGAGTGCTCCGTACTGACGAATCGATAACCCTTTCGACAACCACTCCGGGAACATCCATCTACTACACCTTGGATGGCACTATTCCAAGCAATCGCCGGGGCACCAGGTCAATCTTGTATCAAGCCCCATTCACTCTATCGGAGCCAAAGACACTGATGGTTCGCGCTTTTAGAGATGGATTTCTTGATAGCCAGATTGCCACTTCAAGCTTTACGTACGATTCCGACACAATACCAACCACTGACTCGATATGGTTTGACGACGCCTTCCCGGTCGGTGCCACTCAATATGGAAACTGGGAGTTCTCCAGTACAAGCATCACACCTTATTCAGGGATTACTGCACTTCAGTCCAACCTGGAAAATGGTATGCATCAACACTACTTTATTAATGCCACTAATAAAATGACGATAGGTGAGAACGACACCATCCTTGCCTACGTCTACTTGGATCCAGATAACAAACCCAGTCAGATCATGCTGCAGTGGTATCACGGTGGAAGCTGGAATCACCGCGCATATTGGGGTGAAAACAACATTGATTGGGGTATAGATGGAACAGAAAGTCGGCAACACATGGGGCCCATGCCTGCTGCAGGCTACTGGGTTCGCCTAGAAATTCCTGCGAGTGCGGTCGGTTTAAATGGAAAAACCATCGGTGGAATGGCATTCACCTTATACAACGGGCGCGCCGCATGGGATTATGTAGGAATAAGCAACATCGCCGACTACAATACGCCAGTGTCATCCGATGTGGTCTGGATGGAAGATGCCGTACCCGCCGGCGCTCTCCAAGCTGGGACATGGAACTTCGTTAGCAACGACCCTACTCCTTTCTCAGGTGACTTATCACATGAATCCGTCTTGTCATCCGGCATACATCAACACTATTTTTACAATGCAAATGAGAGACTGAGCGTCAACGCAAATGAAGTTCTAATAGCTTACGTCTATCTCGATCCGTTCAACCCACCTAGCGAAATCATGCTGCAATGGAGGTCTGGAACCAGCTGGGAGCATCGTGCCTACTGGGGTGAAGACAAGATTTCATGGGGTGCAGATGGCACGAATAGCCGCAGATATATGGGTGATTTACCCGGCTTTGGCAAGTGGATACGGCTGGAAGTCCCTGCACACCTGGTAGGACTTGAAAACAAAGAAATAAACGGTATTGCATTCACATTGTTTGATGGTAGCGCCTATTGGGACTATGTTGGAAAAATGCAGTAGCAGGAAGAACTCGTCCCGCCTTAAGCAAAGCAAATTCTTTTGTGATTTATCGCCCCGCCAGCACCTCCATGCAAGCCAGATTCAACTCCCGCGCCCGCGCCTCGCTAGCGGCCTCGTTGTAACAACGGAACTCCGGCGCATTGCCCGAGGGCCGCAAGTGGACGATCTCACCATTGGCGAAGCGCATGCGCAGGCCGTCGGTAATGTCGATGTCCTGGATCCTGCCACACAGGTCCCCGAACAGCGCCTCCATGGCGGGCACGCCGCCGGCCTGCAGCCGTTCCAGCAGGGCCCGGGACCGGTCCGCGGGGTAGTCCTTCAGCCGGTCGCTGGCGGTGAAGCGCGGCGGCAGGCGCGCCGGCAGGGCGCTGAGCG
>OBJA01001436.1_pt1 | contig 16357 bp, 17 predicted proteins | sample 1519751 | NCBI WGS metagenome assembly OBJA01 (sample SAMEA3881238, study PRJEB22517) | soil metagenome | biome: lake sediment; feature: soda lake sediment; material: sediment, water from around vicinity | place: India | collected 2013-12-23 | depth 3 m | reverse complement strand
TTGCCGTATACACACTTTCCAGGCGTGCTCCTTCAGCCGCTCGGACACCTCTCCAAAAATTTTCACTATCTTCCCTGTTGGTCACACCTTACTGATGTAACGTCGGAGCACGCCCGCGTGCTCCCTGCTCCGGGCTTCCTGCCCTTCGCCCCTTCGGGGTCGTGCCCTGCACGTCCCAATTTGCTCCCGGCAAATTGGTCAGCCGCAGACTCACGGCATCCTGCCGCTCGGGCTTCGCCCGCCTTCGGCGCCCGAGTTTGCTCCTGGCAATCTCGTCGGACACCTCTCCAAAAATCTTCACTACTTTCCTGTTGGCCACACCTTACTGGCGTAACGACGGAGCACACCCGCGTGCTCCAGTCTTCACTCACCAAGCGGCAAGCGAAGGGCGGCAAGATTATACCAGATGGCTGTTTAGTGCAAGAATTTCACCCGTTTTTGCCATCACTGCGTTGGCCAGGCATGGTGTATCATAGCCAACTGGTTACGGACAGCATCCAGCAAGGCAGCATGCCAATAGCAATGAATCTCTTCTACCCGAACAAACATGGCATGAGCGCGCTGCGTGCGATGCTGTTGCTGCTGTTTATCGGGCTGACCGGCGGGTGCACCAGCCTGCCTTCGCTGGACGAGCGCACCCACTCCGCCATGTTGCCCGTTGAGGAGAGCCAGGCCACGGCCCTGGGCAGGGCGATCACCCCGCTGGCGAACGCCCATCCCGGCACCTCCGGTATCGTGCCGTTGGCCAATGCCCGGGAGTCCTTCTCGGCCCGGATGCTGCTGGCTGATACGGCGGAGCGCAGCCTGGACATCCAGTACTATATCTGGCGTCATGATCTCACCGGGATCCTGCTGCTGGACAGCCTGCGCAGTGCGGCAGATCGCGGGGTGCGGGTACGGCTGTTGCTGGATGACCACAATACCCTGGGGCTGGATCCCAAGCTGGCCAGCCTCGACAAGCACCCGAATATCGAGATCCGCCTGTTCAACCCCTTCCTGCTGCGCAGCTCACGGGTGCTGGGCTTTATCACCGACTTCTCCCGCGCCAACCGGCGGATGCACAACAAGTCGTTCACCGCCGACAACCAGGTCACCATTATCGGCGGACGCAACATCGGTGATGAGTATTTTGCCGCGACCGAGGGATTGCTGTTCGCCGATCTGGATGTGCTGGCAATCGGGCCGGTGGTGCAGGAGGTCTCCGCAGACTTCGACCGTTACTGGGCCAGCCGTTCTGCCTATCCGGCCGCCGCGATCCTGGCCCCCGTCCAGCCCGAACCCTTGCAGGAACTCCAGCAGACCGCCACGGCCCTGCTGAGCAGCGACAAGGCCACCGACTATGTCATGGCCCTACACCGGGTCGGGCTGGTCGATGCCCTGTTACACGGGGAGCTGGCACTAGAGTGGGCGCCGACACGCATGATCAGCGACGATCCAGCCAAGGGGCTAGGCAAGGCCAAACCTGAGGCCCTGCTGCCCCATCAACTGAATGAGGTTATCGGCGAACCCAGCCGCGATGTGGAGTTGATCTCGCCCTATTTCGTCCCGACAGCCGCCGGGGTAAAGGCGTTTGCCGAACTGACCGCACGCGGGGTGCGGGTGCGGATCCTGACCAACTCCCTATCGGCCACCGATGTCGTGCCGGTGCACGCCGGCTATGCGAAACGGCGCAAGGCCCTGCTGGAAGCCGGGGTGATCCTGTATGAGTCGCGCCGCCTTTCGCCCGAACAGCAGCGCAGCAAAAGCGCCGGCCCGTTCGGCAGTTCCGGCTCCAGCCTGCACGCCAAGACCTTTTCGGTGGATGGCGAACGGATCTTCGTCGGCTCATACAACTTCGATCCACGCTCCGACCACTTGAATACCGAACTGGGTTTCGTGATCAACAGCCCGACACTGGCCCGGCAGATCGACAGCACCTTCAACCATGAGATCCCGCTGAGCGCCTACGAAGTGCGTCTGGATGAAAAGGGCCGCCTATACTGGCTGGAACACCGGGACGGTGAGTGGATTCGCCACAACACCGAACCCAACACCACCCTGCTGCAACGCTTCGGGGTGAGGTTCATGTCGTTGCTGCCGATCGAGTGGCTGCTGTAGGCGGGCAACCGTGTGCGGCGTAACGGGCACTACGCTTCTGGCAAACAGGCCATCGCGGCCAGCAGCCGCTCCCCGATCCGCTGGCGCGCCTCATCCGCGTAGCGCCGCGCCTCGCCCTTGCCCCATACCGGCGCTGGCCAGGCGTCATCGCCGTGGTAGCGCACCACATGGTGCAGATGCAGTTGCGGCACCAAATTGCCCAGTGCGCCGATATTCAGCTTGTCGCCGGCAAAGGCCTGCATCGCCGCCCGTCCCACCCAGGCCGACTCGTGCCACAATTGCTGCTGATCGCCCGTTTCCAATTGGTATATCTCCTGGATACCCTCGCACTGCGGCACCAGGATAAACCACGGGTAGCGGGCATCGTCCATCAGCAACAAGCGGCACAACGGCAGCTGCGTCAGGCAATGGGTATCGGCCTGCAGGCGGGGATGGAGATGAAAGGCGGACATGGCTCAGTTGCGTTTCTTGCGCTGGCGCTTCTTTTCGTTTTTCTTGATAAAGCGCACCAGGCGCTGTTTGCGCAGTTGCTGGCGCTTGGTCAATTCATTTTTCTTGCCGGCATAGGGATTTTCCCCGCCCTTGAATTCGATGCGGATCGGGGTACCTTCCAGCTTGAGGTGTTTGCGAAAGGCATTTTCCAGATAGCGCCGGTAGCTGCCGGGGATGGCCTCAACCTGATTGCCGTGGATCACGATCAGCGGCGGATTCTTGCCCCCCTGGTGGGCATAGCGCAACTTGATGCGCCGCCCGTTGACCAGTGGCGGCTGATGGCTCATCAGCAGTGATTCGAGCAGGCGGGTCAGCTCCGGAGTGGAGAACTTGCGCATCGCCGAGGCGTAGGCCTTTCTGATCGTGGCATACAGCTCACCAACCCCAGTGCCGTGCAGGGCCGAGATGTAGTGGAATTTGGCAAAGTCGAGGAAAGGCAGCTTGATGGCCAGATCGCGGCGCACCGCATCCTTTTGATCAGATTGCAGGCCATCCCACTTGTTGATCGCGATCACCAGCGCCCGCCCGGCATCCATCGCCATGCCCAGCAGATGGGCATCCTGCTCGCTGATCCCCTCGCGCGCATCGAGCACCATCACCACCACGTTGGCGTCGTTGATCGCCTGCATGGTCTTGATGATGCTGAACTTTTCGATCGCCTCGCTGACCCGGGCGCGCCGCCGCACCCCGGCGGTGTCGATCAGGGTGTAGTGCTGGCCGTCCCGCTCGAACGGGATATGGATACTGTCGCGGGTGGTGCCAGGCATATCGAACACCACCACCCGCTCCTCACCCAGGATGCGGTTGACCAGGGTGGACTTGCCAACATTCGGCCGCCCGACAATGGCCACCCGGATCCGCTCATCCTCGTCCTCCTCGTCGCCTTCCGCTTCGTCAGGAAAGTCGGCCAGGACACGCTGGATCATCGGATTCAGGCCGCGCCCGTGCGACGCGGCGATCGGCATGGGCTCACCAAGGCCCAGGGCATGGAATTCACTGGCGGCCACCACGGCATCGATACCGTCGGTCTTGTTGACCACCAAAAATACCGGCTTGCCGCACTGGCGCAGATAGGCGGCGATGTTTTCATCGGAGGCATTCAGCCCGTCACGGGCGTCGACCAGAAACACCACCGCATCGCTCTCGGCGATCGCGGCGCGCACCTGTTGGGCCATCTCCCCTTCGATGCCCTGCCCCTCGCCGCTTAGCCCGCCAGTATCGACCACCAGATAGGGGCGATCGCCGAGGCGGCCAATCCCGTACTGGCGATCCCGGGTCAGCCCGGCAAAGTCGGCGACCAGGGCATCACGGGTGCGGGTGAGCTGATTGAAGAGGGTCGATTTGCCCACATTGGGCCGGCCTACCAGGGCGATAACAGGCTTCATTCAGTGCCTTGCGCCTCGACTCGTGTCACCTCGAAGACATCCAACACGCCCCGTTTGTCCTGTGCAAAGACCCGTACACCCCTGACGGCCGGCGGCACCGAAACCGCACGATCGACCTTGCGGCTCTCATCCAGGCGGGTCATGTCATCGGGTATCGGCCAATATTCCCGCCAATCCTGAATGCGGGTACGGGCCGCCAGGCGGCCATCTTCCTTGTGCAGCCAGTGCAGATAACCGTCATAGTCGCCGACAATCAGGTAGCTGCCCTGATGGATCGGGGCACTGAGGCTGCGGTATTGCATGGCCTGTTGACGCCACATCGTGGCGCCGCTTTGGCGCAGCAGCGCCCAGACCGTGCCATCGGTATCAGTGACATAGAGGTGCTCGCGATCCACGATGATCCCGGTGGACGAGGCGATATCCCGGTTCCACAGGATCTGCCCACCGGCCAGCGCGACCGCGGCCAACACCCCCTGGTAGCTAGAGACATAGACGACCCCGTCGGCAAGCGCCATATCAGCATCGATATCGGCGATCCGCTCCAGTTCGGTACGCCCGCGCGGGGTGGCGATGGTCACCTCCCATAGCAATGCGCCTTCGTGCAGGCTCAGCGCCACCAGCTTACCGGTGGCGGTACCCACCAGTACCCCTTCATCCCCGACAATCAGCGGATCGCCAGCACCGCGCAGACTCAGGCTGGGAACACTCTCCTGATGCTGCCAACGCTCTTCCCCGCTGTTGGCATCCAGGCCAATGATCCGGCCATCCCCGCCGTGCACCACAATCACCTCGCGATGCCAGGCCGGGCGGGCCAGGATCTCGCTGCCCACCGGGCTGCGCCAGGCGATGCTGCCATCGGCCTTGTGCAGGGCGATCACCTCCGCCATGCCGCCCAGCAACAGCAACTCACCGCCCTCGACAGGGCCGGCATTCAGCGCAGTGTCGAGATCGACCCGCCACAGGCGTTCACCCTTCTGACCGGCAAAGGCCTCCACCCGTCCGTCATGATTGGCGGCAAAGACCCGCTCGGCATCCGCCGTCGGTTGCAGTTTGAGATGGTATTGATGGCTACCGCGGCCCAATTGTCGCACCCAGCGGTGCTCGACCCGCAGTTCCGGTTCCAGTTCGGTCAGTGGCGTAGGCGGATTGATCGGGGCGACCTTGCCGCTGCAACCCGACAGCACCGCAACCATCCCCATTGCCAACAGCGCACCTGCATTCAGTAATCGCATCACGGTTTGTCACTCTCGGCCAGATCGTTCTGTTTCATCTCCACCAGGGCAAGACGTTCCGGTTGCGCGCCGAAACCGGCGATGGCCTTGCGGTAGGCGTCCCGCGCCTGCTCGTGCTGGCCCTGTGCGCGCAGGATATCGCCACGCAATTCATCAAAGGCCGCCTGCAATGTGCCGCCATTGCCTTGCAACTGTGTCAATGCCTCATCAGCGCGTCCCTGGGCAAACAGCACCTGGGCCAGACGCAGGCTGGCCACGATCTGCAACTCGGGGATGCGGCGCTGCTGGGTAACGGTGCGCAAATGCGCCTCGGCACTGTCCAGATCACCCTGCTGCACGGCCAGCCGCGCCAGCGCCATACTGGCCATCGAGGCATAGACGGTACTGGAAAATTCACCGACGATATGGCGGCCTATCTCTATCGCGCGGCCATCATCGAATGCGGCCGTCTCCATCATCTGGTAATAGGCCAGCGAGGCGTCCTCGGCGATCTGCAGCTGCCGATCCTGCCAGCTGCGCCAGCCGAACACGCTGACCAGCAGCACGATGATGGCGACGATGACCAGCTTGCCGTTCTTGTCCCACCATGCCTTGATGGCCTCGACCTGATCCTGTTCCGAATTGTAGACTTCCACTAGATTGCTCCCGCTCGTGCTTGATTCTGTTCCAGATATTGCCCCAGCCAGGTGGCGGCCTCCGGTTGCGGCAACTGCAATTGTTCACCCTCTTCACGCAGGGGCTTGATCCCGATCGTTCCCTGCCGGCACTCATCCTCGCCGAGGATCAGCGCCAGACTCGCACCGCTGCGATCGGCCTTTTTGAACTGTGCCTTGAAGCCGCCGCCGCCACAATGGCATTCCAGGCGCAGGCCCGGCACCGCATCGCGCAACCGTTCGGCCAGTAAAACCCCTTCCAACTGGGCCTGCTCGCCGAGCAGCACCAGATAGGCATGGGGGTGGTAATCCTGCGTCGGTACCGTCGCCTCTTCCAGCAATGCCACCAGACGCTCGACACCCATCGCAAAGCCCATCGCCGACGTCGCCCGCCCGCCGAGCTGTTCGACCAAGCCATCAAAGCGCCCACCGGCGCAGACCGTGCCCTGCGCGCCGAGGCGATCGGTCACCCACTCGAACACGGTCTTGCCGTAGTAGTCCAGCCCCCGTACCAGGCAGGGGTTGATGGTATAGGCAATCCCGGCCTTGTCCAGCACCGCACGCAGCTGCTCGAAATGCTGCCGCGACTCCTCGTCCAGATGCTCGCTCAACTTGGGGGCGGCGGCGATCAGCGACTGCATCTCGGGATTCTTGCTGTCCAGCACCCGCAGCGGATTGCTGTGCAGACGGCGGTGGCTGTCCTCGTCGAGCTGTTCGGCATGGTGCCACAGATATTCGACCAGAATAGCACGATACGCCGCCCGCGAGGCAGTCGAGCCGAGTGAGTTGAGTTGCAACTGCACCGAGTCGGCCAGGCCCAGCAACTGCCACAGACGGGCCGTCATCAGGATCAGTTCGGCATCGATATCCGGCCCTGCCAGGCCAAAGGTCTCCACGCCGATCTGGTGAAACTGGCGGTAGCGCCCCTTCTGCGGACGCTCGTGGCGAAACATCGGGCCGCTGTACCACAGCCGCTGGGTCTGGTTGTGCAGCAGGCCATTCTGGATCCCGGCGCGCACGCAACCGGCGGTGCCCTCCGGGCGCAGCGTCAGCAGATCACCGTTACGATCCTCGAAGGTGTACATCTCCTTCTCGACGATATCGGTGACCTCACCGATAGAGCGCTTGAACAACTCGGTGGCCTCGACGATCGGCATACGGATCTCCCGGTAGCCGTAGGCATCGAACAGCCGGCGTACCGTGTCTTCCAGATAACGCCAGGCCGGGGTGGTATCGGGCAGGATGTCATTCATCCCGCGCACCGCCTGAATATGCTTACTCAACCTAGATTCCTCTTAAAAACTTATCTGCCTCAGAGGACACAGAGATGGATGACTCGGCTTCACTCTGTGTCCTCTGTGGCAATTATTTTGTCATTTCCAAACGCCGGGCAATCTCGGCGCGGATGTTCTTTTCCAGTTCATCGACCAGGCGTTCGTTATCAACCTTGTGATCGGGCTTGCCGCCGACGTAGATCAGGTTCGGCTGGCCACCGGTCAGACCGATGTCGGCTTCACGCGCCTCGCCGGGGCCGTTGACCACGCATCCGATCACCGCCACGTCGAGCGGTTCGAGGATATCCTCCAGACGCTCTTCCAGGGCATTGACGGTGGCGATCACGTCAAAATTCTGCCGCGAGCAGGAGGGACAGGCAATGAGATTGATCCCCTTGCTGCGCAGGTGCAGGCTCTTGAGGATATCGAAGCCCACCTTGATCTCCTGTACCGGATCGGCAGCCAGCGAAACCCGCAGGGTATCGCCAATCCCCTCGGCCAACAGCATCCCCAGGCCAATCGCCGACTTGACCGTACCGGAACGAAAACCGCCAGCCTCGGTGATCCCCAGGTGCAAGGGCTGCTCGATCTGGCCGGCCAACTGGCGGTAGGCCGCCACGGTCATGAATACATCCGAGGCCTTGAGGCTGATCTTGTACTCCTGGAAATCGAGCCGGTCGAGAATGTCGATATGGCGCAAGGCCGATTCGACCAGCGCCTCAGCGGTCGGCTCGCCGTACTTCTTCTGCAAATCCTTTTCCAGCGATCCGGCATTGACCCCAATGCGGATCGGTACACCCCGATCACGCGCCGCATCCACCAGGGTACGCACCCGATCCTCACGACCGATATTGCCCGGATTGATGCGCAGGCAATCCACACCCAGTTCCAGCACCCGCAAGGCAATACGGTGATCGAAGTGGATATCGGACACCAGCGGCACATTGACCTGGGCGCGGATCTGGCCAAAGGCCTCAGCAGCATCGAGACTCGGCACCGACACCCGCACAATATCGGCACCGGCCTGTTCCAGGGCGCGGATCTGCGCCACCGTGGCGGCCACGTCGGTGGTTTCGGTATTGGTCATGCTCTGCACCGAGATCGGCGCATCGCCGCCTACCGCGACATTGCCCACCATAATCTGGCGCGACTTGCGCCGTACAATTTGGGATTCATGCATGGTGATTACCTGGTGACCGGACGATTATGTTCTGGGCCGCCCAGGTGAAAGCGGGCGATGCCACGCCGCTGAAAGGGGGTATGGTCGTACAACTCATCATTGAAATAGACTTCAACGGCAGGAGCATAGCCAAGAAAGATACTGAACGGTGCTTCGCCTCTCAGTTTCAACACCTCACCGGCCTCGATCAGGCCAAAGGCCAGCCGCTCGCCGCTATTGTCACTGATCTCGGTCCAGCTTTTATCCTGATAGCGCAACTCAACCTCGGCCTGGGCAATGACGGGGGTAGCCGCAGAGGGTTCTGGTCTTGGCCGGATCTCTTCCTCAACGGCCTCGCTCGGGGCAATAGGCTCGGCGGTAGATGGCGACTGGGCCACCACCACATCCTCTATCGCGGCCATGACCTCAGATACCACCGGGGATTCGGCTGCCACGACCGCTTCGAGTTGCTCGGCCTCAGCCTCGGACTCACCGCTCTCAACCGCTGCCCGTTCGCCCTCCTCCGCCCGCTGGGCGGGAAGGGAAGATGGACTGAGCGATGGGATCACCGGCTGGGCCGGCAAGGCCGTCTCATCGACCGGTTCCACCGTTTGCCGGGCGAAGATGAATTCATCGCTGTGATTGAGCCACCAAACAACCGCCGAGATCGCCAATAACAGGATCAGCAGGATACTGATCAGACGGATTGGGCGATCCCGGCTGCTGGATTGCTTATGATTGGCCGACACAATGGAACTCACCAACGGCGGTTCCTTGCTCACCTCCTGCGGCAGTGCCAGCGTCTCCTCCGGCAGATCGAGCAGGCGGGCATAGGTGCGCATATACCCGCGCACAAAGGCCAATGAGGGCAATTTGTGAAATTCGTCAGCCTCCAGTGCGGTAATGATCGGCACACCCAGGCGCAGGCTGCTGGCCACCTCCTGAATAGAAAGTCCCTTCTCCTCTCGGGCCTGACGCAACTGCTTGCCGGGGGACTGTGGGTACTCCAGCGGAGGGTTGGATACGTCGTCGTGTTGGTTTTCACTCATGGCGATTGCCTGTCAGCGTGAGTCAAGATAGAGCCGGGTTTCCTCGGCATCGGGAAAGTTTCGTTGCAGCAACAAGGCATAACTGGCCACCGCATTCCGATCGCCCAGGATACGTTCGGCGCGGATCCCCAGCCAGAGCGTCTCCGGAGTGTGGCGCGCCACTTCGCGGTAACGCTGCAAATAGGCCCGGGTCGACAGGTAGTTTTGCTGCTCGAAGGTCAGGCGCGCCATGCCCAGCAGGGCCTCGGGAGCCTGGGAATTGCGGGCCAGGGCCTGGCGCAGGTATTGCTCGGCCTTGGCATAGTCACCCTTGCTTTCCATGCACAGGCCAAGATTTTCGTAGACCTGATCGGGATGCGGATAGACCGGGTTGTCCAGAACCCGCAGGAATTGCATCTCGCCCTTGTCGTACTGCCCCTGGCTGCACAGGAACACCCCGTAATTGTTGTGCAGCGTGGAATTCTCCCCGCTACTGTGACGGATCGCCACCGCATAATGCCGATCGGCGTCCTCCATCCGTCCCAAACGGCGATACAACTCGGCGATATAGTGGTTGGCATCGACATGGCGTGGCTCAAACTCCAGCGCCCGTTGCAGCTTTTCCATCGCCACCTCGACCTCACCCTGCAACATATAGCGCAGCCCCAGATCGGCATTGGCCCGGGCCGCCTGTGTCCTGTCAACCCCCGGTTGCATCGGTGTACTGGCACACCCCAGCAGGCCGAACAATACCAGCGGCAAAAGCAGGACAAGTCGTTTCATGATGCAATCCGTTCCTTAATATAAAAACGCTCACTGCGACGGGTACGATCGGTGACCTTGCCCGCCAACTGACCGCAGGCCGCAGCAATGTCATCCCCGCGGGTCTTGCGGGTGACGGTAATGATCCCAGCCTGCATCACCACCTCGCGAAAGGCGTTGATGGTCTCCAGGCTGGAGCACTGATAGTTCGAACCGGGAAAGGGGTTGAAGGGGATCAGGTTCAGCTTGGCCGGCACACCGCGCAGGATCTTCACCAGCTCGCGCGCATGGGCCTCGCTGTCGTTGACCCCGGCCAGCATCACATACTCGAAGGTTACGCGGCGGCGCGCCTTGCCGGCCACATAGCGCTTACAGGCGGCCATCAGCTCACGGATCGGATATTTCTTGTTGAGCGGCACCAGTTGATCGCGCAGCGCATCATTGGGCGCGTGCAGCGACACGGCCAGGCTGACATCGCTCTGCTCGCGTAGCGCATCGATGCCCGGCACCACCCCGGCGGTACTGAGGGTGACGCGGCGCTTGGAGATCCCGAAGGCCAGATCCTCCTGCATCAGATCCATCGCCTTGATGACATTGTCGAGATTGAGCAGCGGCTCACCCATGCCCATCATCACCACATTGGTGATCACATGCTCACCCTTGTTTTCCGGCAGGCCGATCAGTTTGCTCGCCAGCATTACCTGGCCGACGATCTCGGCAGCGCTCAGGTTGCGGTTGAAACCCTGCCGGGCGGTGGAGCAGAAACTGCACGCCAGGGTACAACCCACCTGCGAGGAAACGCACAAGGTGGCACGCCCCTCGTCCGGGATATAGACCATCTCGATATGGTTGGCCTCGTCCACCTTGAGCAGCCACTTGCGGGTGCCGTCGCTGGAGGGCATGTCCTGCGCCACCTCAGGCAGGCGCAACTCGGCGCATTCGGCCAGCCGTTCGCGCAAGGCCTTGCTCAGGTTGGTCATCTGCTCAAAGTCATCGACCCCATCCTGGTACATCCACTTCATCACCTGAGAGGCGCGAAAGGCCTTCTCCCCCATTGCGGTGAAGAAGGCCTCCATGTCTTCCCGGGTCAGGCCGTACAGATTGATTTTGGTGGACTCAGTCATGGCTTTCCGATCGGCGGCTCGTTGGCAGTTGGCTATCTGTCACCGGGTACGCGGACAAAGTTCCTCCGGCCTGAAGAAAAAGGCGATCTCCTGCGCGGCCGTCTCCGGTGCGTCGGAGCCATGCACGGCGTTTTCGGTCAGCGAATCGGCAAAATCGGCGCGAATGGTGCCCGGTGCGGCCTGCTCAGGATTTGTGGCGCCCATCACCTCGCGGTTTTTGGTGATCGCATCCTCGCCTTCCAGCACCTGCACCATCACCGGCCCAGAGGTCATGAAGTCGATCAGGCTGTCGTAGAAGGGGCGATCCTTGTGTACCTCGTAAAAGGCCGCCGCCTGCTCGCGGCTCAGGTGCAACATGCGGGCGGCGACGATCCGCAGGCCGGCCTGTTCGAAGCGGCTGTAGATCGCGCCAATCACATTCTTGGCGACGGCATTGGGCTTGATAATCGAAAACGTACGTTCAATGGCCATCTGGGCTCCATCTATAAGGGTATAAAAATCTCTGGATCGACGATTATACGCGGGCCGGCACGGCCATGCCAGCGGTGCAAGACGGGCCGATGGGCCAGGAAGCTGCACGGCCAGGGATTCTTCTCGTCCGCCGGATGCTCCTCGCGCGTCAGCTCACGCCACTCGGCCATCTCGAACTCGGGAAACCAGGCATCGGCCTCGAAACTCCCATGCACCCGGGTCAGGTAGAAGCGATCGGCGCGGGGCAGCATCTGACGGTAGAAGGATTCGCCACCAATGATCATCACCTCCTCCACCGCCCCGGCGGCGGCCAGCGCGGCCTCGATGTCATGCACCACCACCGCCCCGTCGGCCCGGTAGGCTGGATCGCGGGTGATGACGATATTCAGGCGATCCGGCAGCGGGCGGCCACCGAAGGAGTCAAAGGTCTTACGCCCCATCAGGATCGGTTTGCCAAGGGTATGGCGGCGAAACCATTGCATGTCGGCCGGCAGTTTCCAGGGCAGGCGGTTGTCAATCCCGATGGCGCGGTCATCGGCCATCGCGGCGATCAGGGCAATACGTGGACTCATGGCAGTTCCTGTTGTTGCGGGTGGATGATCAGCACGACGCGACGGTTCCTGGCCCGCCCCTCGGCGGTGGCATTATCCGCGATCGGACGCGCCTCGGCATAGCCCACCGCGCGCAGGCGCTGCGGCGCGATCCCCTGCTCAATCAGAAAGCGCACCACGTAGCTGGCACGCGAGGCGGACAGCTCCCAGTTGGAGGGGAACTGTTCAGTGGCGATCGGGATATCATCGGTATGCCCTTCCACGGTCAGGTCATAGGCTTGTCCGCTCAAGACCTGGGCAATTGGCAGCAACGCGGCGGAGGCCTCGGGGCGCAGCCGCGCCTCGCCACTGGCAAACAGGATCTGCTCGCTGAGCTGGATATCAAGCTGATCCTTTTGCAGCATCATCTCGACCCCGGTCGCCATGCCGGCCTCGGCAAAGCGCGACAGCAGATCCTGCTGCATCCCCTCCAGCACCGTATCGGCCAGCTCGCCAACAAGCGGCTCGCCCAACTCCTCGACAGAAAGCGGGATCGGCAGTCCTGGGGCCGGGTGCATCGGAATGGGTTCAATCAGCCGCTCGCCGTGGCGGGTTGCCTCGGCCATCGCCCGGGTGACCTGGGAAAAATCCTCGCCGCCCCGCTCGGCATAGGCCAGTAGCAGCACGAACAGCACCAGCAGCAGGGTGATCAGATCCAGATAGGTCATCAGCCACGACTCGCCCTGATCGCGCGTGCTGTCTACCAGCGGCAGGCGCGCGCCATGATCGAGCCGCCGCAACATCCCGCCCCGAGCCGAGGCGCGCAACAGCGCCGTCTCTTCGCGGGCAGCCTCGGTACGCGCCCCGTCACTCATGGCCCGCTCTTCTCCTGCGCCCTGTTGCCATTGCCCGGCTTGCCGGACGGCGGCATGACCGGCATGTGCAATTCATCCTGATAATGGGCCAGGAAGGTGCGCAGGAATTCCCGAATATGCGCCGGACTCTGCCCGCGCGCCATCAGCAGGATCCCCTCGGTGATCATGTTCATCAGGATCACCCGCTGTTCGGTGCGCCGTTCCAGCTTGATGGCGATCGGTTTGAACAGCAGGTTGGCCAGCACCACGCCGTACAGGGTGGTGATCATCGCCAGCGCCATGTTCACCCCAATCCGCTCAAAATCGCTGCCCTCCATGCCGTGCAGCATGTTGATCAGCCCGATCAGCGTGCCTAGCATCCCAAAGGCCGGGGCGAACAGCGCCATGGTGCGGTAGATCTGCGCCTCAGCCGCCTCGGTGGCGCGCAGTTTGGCGATCCGCCACTGCATCAGATCGGCAATCTCATCATCCGGGATATCGTCGATAATCATCTGCACCCCGTTGCGCAAAAACGGATTACGAATCGTCTCCAGGCGGTTCTCAATGGCCGCCAGGTCACCCTTGAACCAGTGCCGGGCGACATTCACCAGTTCTTGCTGATCCTCGTGGGTATACAGCCGTTCATTGCGCAGCACCACGATAAAGGTACGAAATACCTGCAACACCTCGCGCAGCGGATAGGCCAGCAACGTGGCGGCGAGGGTGCCGCCCAGCACCACCGCCAGGCCGGGGAGATTCCAGAAGGCATTGATGTCGCTGGCCGTCATCACGATCGCCAGCACGATCAGGGCAATCCCGCCCAGCATACCGAGCAGCGTGGAGGGATTCATGGCACGGCTCGCAACCGGCAACGACGCCACACAAAAATCCCGCCCTTCCCCGGCACGACGGCCCGGCCATCATCACACAGGAACCAACGCATCACACCCCCATAAGTTATTATTGAGCCGGCAAGCTCTCGGCCTGCCGCAACAGCCTGTCGATATCCGTTTGCAGCCGCTGGATAGTCGCCTGGCGCTGGGCCACCAAACTATCATAGCGCTGGTTCACCGCCTGCATTTCCCCGGCCAGGCTTTGCCGATAAGCGGCCCCGGCCAGGTTGTCGCTCGCCTCCGCCTGCCGGTTGCGTAACGCATTCAGATCCCGGTCGCGCTCCCGTTGCAGCCGGTTGATGACACGGTTCTCTGCATCGATCCGCGTCTCGATCTCCCGGATCCGCCGCTCCACGGCGATCTCCCCGGAGCGGGCGTGCTGGGTCTGCGTTTCCTGCCGGAGTCGCCGCGCCTCAAGCTCGTCCGCCCGGATATAATCGATCCGCACCTCTTCGGCCTGCGTCGAACACGGCTGCTGCGAGAAGATGATCACGTCCTCAATCTCACACTTATAGACACTCATGGCATGGAGCGGTGAAGACAGCAGCAAGACCATTGCCAACAGGAGCCCTTTCATAATCCCTCCATCATGTTTTTTACAAGCCAGGCGGCGCCTCACGCTGCACACATCCCCTTTCGTGCAACCAAACCAAAGGCTTGCACAGATTCGGCGGCAATGGCAAGTCTTTCCGCGTCATGGGCGGTTGTGGGTCGCAACCGGCAGGTTCAGCCCCCAGTGAATGGCCAGTATGCGCAACATGGCGACAATGGCGATACCCACGCCAAAGGCCAGGGAGGATGCCACCCCAAATGAAAGCAGCGCCAGATAGGCGATGATGCCGACGATGGCTGCGGTGGCGTAGATCTCCTTTTGCATGATCAGCGGCACCCGCGCGGTGACCACGTCACGCAGGATGCCACCGGTGACCCCCGTCATGGTGCCCATCAGCACCACGATCAGCGGCGAATGGCCCGCCGCGAGGGTAAGCTTGGCACCCGACAGGGCAAACAGGGCCAGGCCCAGCGCGTCGGCAACCAGAAAGCTTTTTCCCGGCGGCGGGCGCCAGCGCAGATAAAGAATGGTGAGTAATGTCGCGGCGATAATCACCACCAGATAGCTCGGATCCGAAATCCAGAAGATCGGATGGCGATCCAGCAGCAGGTCGCGCAGCGTCCCGCCACCGATAGCGGTAATCATGGCCACCATCAGGATCCCAAGCAGATCCAGCTCGCGATCCCTGGCCGCCAACACGCCACTGGCGGCGAAGACCGCGACACCGGCAAGATCCAGATAATACAGCAGCATGTCTGCTCCCATTGGTCGGTATCGTATGGCTTGAGCTGAAGCTTACAGCTGGCCGGAGTGTCGACCTCCCGGTCGACATTCACGCTATCTCATCGAGCTGGAGCTCGACGCTCCGGCCGGCCGGGGTGTCGACCTCCTGGTCGAGATTCATGCTACCCAATCACACTCCCGGCATAATACGGCCAATCCTCAATCCGTTTCACCAACCCGGCCCCAAGCGGATTATTGGCAATATACCGCACCACATCCCCATAGTGCGCCTCATCACGAATGTAACGATCCCAATAACCCCGTTGCCACTGCGGCCGCTCACCCTGGCCCGCCTCAACCACAAAGTGCCGTGAAGTAAAACTCTTCCACGATCGCACCAGCTCACCAAGCAATTCCCCCGCATAAACCCGCACCAGCAAATGCACATGGTTTGGCATCACCACCCCAGCGAGCAGGTCATAACGCTTTCCATCAAAATACTGCCAGGCATCGATGACCAGAAGTGCATTCTCCCTGTGCTGAAGGGCGCATGAACCGTGCCCCGCATCCATCACCTGTTCCAGGTGTTTTCGCCTCGCTATCTCCCGTTGCGATGGTGAAAGGCTTGCGTTATTCAGCTGATTGTCCAACTGCACCCTTAACGCCACAGGCACACTATCATTCAATCGGTAGGTGATGAACTGATACAAGCCACCCTGATCAAAATGCGGCAATTTGCCCGACTTGTACCACCCTTTGTGTTCCTTCGCTCGCATCAGCTTCATCCTTACGATGTAAAATCCATTACCCACAGTGGCCGGGCCGGAGTGTCGACCTCCCGGTCGACATTCACACTACCTCATCGAGCTGGAGCTCGACGCTCAGGCCACACGCTCCGGCCGGGGTTTTATATTGCTTGCCACACGCTATCTTCCTGTTTGGCCTAGCCTAGCACTTCGAGGGCGGCAAGCACTTGCTCTACGGCCTTGGTGGGTTTGCGTTTGAAGTGGTCGGCGAGGGCGTCGGTGGTTTGGGGGCCGATTGCTAGGAGATCGCGGACGGCTTTGACCTGTTCTGGCATGGTTTCGGGCCAGGTTTGTTTGCCCGTTGCCGCTGCCGGGGTGGCC
>OBJA01001435.1_pt1 | contig 16357 bp, 10 predicted proteins | sample 1519751 | NCBI WGS metagenome assembly OBJA01 (sample SAMEA3881238, study PRJEB22517) | soil metagenome | biome: lake sediment; feature: soda lake sediment; material: sediment, water from around vicinity | place: India | collected 2013-12-23 | depth 3 m | reverse complement strand
TGCCCTGCTCCGGGCCCGGGCGCGCAGCCTCTATCATGCCGGTGATCATGCAGCGGCCTTCACCCAGGCCGCCCGCCTTTTCCGCCGCCTCGCCGCCGCGCCCCCGTCAGATACGTCTGCCCCACCTTTCGTCCCCGCCCGCGCGACCGACGTCCTGATCGAAATTCGGTCGCTGCTCGCCAATGCAGGTGTGGAGAGTTTCCTCATCGCCGGCACCCTGCTCGGCTTCCACCGCGATGGCGGCCCGCTCCCCCATGACCGCGACATCGATATCGGTGTGTTTCGCGCTCCGGATGGCGGGCCCGACATCGCCGGCATCCTCCGGGCCGCGCCCGGGATCCTCCTTCCCCGGATCGCCCGGCCCGGCGACCGGTATTTTGGATTGATGCACAGAGGCGTCGCCATCGACATCTTCGTGCATGAGAGGTCCGGCTCCCATATCCTCGCCGGGGTCAGCCACACACCTGGCGACCTCCAGTGGCGCTTCTCTGATTTCGGCCTCGCCCCCGCCCGCTGTGCCGGGCAGACATGGACCATCCCCTCAGACCCCGGCCGCTATCTCGCCGAAAGCTATGGCCCCGCTTGGCGATCGCCCGATACCGGATTTGCCTCTGCGGTGAGTTCCCCGGCCCTTCATAACACCAGCGCCCATGTGCGGGGCTATTATGCCGTCATGCGCGCCATCCGCGCGCTCGCCACCGGCGACAGTGCAAAAGCCGCCGCCCTGATCGCCGCTTCCCCCGTGCCGCTGCCATCTCACGATACGCAGCCTACGGACTGAAAAGACAGCGTCCCGCCCGCCCCGCCCGGCCAGTCCCGCGGGACACGCCGTCATGCACCAACCTCCTGAAAACATTCACAATTTGTAATCTTAAGTCACATTGACTCCACCTTGGGTTACTTTCATTCTCGTCCCTGTCGCCCGGCCAGCGACGCGAACCCCAAACCAAGGAGAAACACCATGAAAGACCTCATCAAGGAAACTCCGGCAACGGATGAGTTTGAAATGATCGAGCTCGGATCGGTCTCGGAAGAGACCAAAGGGATCGGTCAGGTCGAAGAAGAATTCGCGGGCGGCCCGAACACCCGTCTCTGAATGAACTTCACGGTGAAGGCGCACATGATGCGCCTTCATTGTGTTTAAGCGCCTGGCTTCCTGTCATGTACTACCTGTTGGACCACATTCATTTCTGCAGCCTCGGCCGCATTCTCGTATTTATGGATACGCACACGGATCGGCACTTTTCTCTCCCTGAAGCAGCAAGTTCAGCCTTTGCCGAACTCCGTGAACCGCTTCCGGGCGCTGGCTTGTCGCCTGAAGCCCGATCACTTGCCGCGCGCCTCGAAAAAGCAGGGGTATTATCTCAGGATTCCCGGAAGGGCCGTCTCCCTATCGAAGCGAGCAATGTCACTTTCAATGGCTCCTTGTTAGATCAGCCCCAAGACGCATTTGCTCACGCGAATGCTGGGGACGTCATCTTGTTTTTTGCAAGTGTCACAGCACTTCTGCCATTGAACAGGAAACACGATTTCCTGCGCGCGCTCCTCCCTCGTTTAAGCCGCTGGAAAGCGAAAGCCGCTCCTAGCGGTGAGCAACATCCGCGCGCCTTGGAACAGGCGCAGAAGTTCTGGCGGCTGGCACCATTGTTCATTAGCTCGCGAGATGCCTGTCTCTACCGTAGCGCACTTCTCGTCAGGTATTTGTCCCTACAAAACATTCCTAGCCAGCTGCACATAGGTGCCCGGACTGCTCCTTTCAGCGCCCATTGCTGGGTCAGCACAAATGGCTTTGTCTTGAATGAACACCTGGAGACCGTGAACGAATTCCGGCCAATCCTAACCATCTAGGAGTGTTGGATTGAAATCGTTCATTGCGCTGTACATCGACCCTGCCTCTCAACAAGCCGCAGAGCTTGCCGAGCCAATACTTGAACGTCTCCACAGGCGCTTGGGTTTGCCTGCGGCTCAAGCGGTTCCACGCCTTGCGGTATTCGATCTTTCAACCGATCCCCCTGGTCACAAGCTCCATAGAGTTGAGCTGCCAGCTAGGGGAACCGCCTGCATCTATGGGAGCCTGTTCCGGAGCTCGGCGCTTGGGCCTCAAGCTGCGATCACCTACCTCACCAGTGATGAAGCCGTCAGGCTGGATGAGACGCAAGGAGGATCTCTTCTCACCGACTTCTGGGGGAGCTATATCGCATTCATTCAGCACAAGGATCGTTTGTTTGTGATGGGTGATGTGGCCGGGAGCATCCCCTGCTATCATTTGAAGCTTGAGAAGCTCCACATCTTCTTCTCGCACCTCGAACTGTGCGATGTCTTTGACCGGACCCATCTGACTATAAATTATGGATATCTCGGGAGGCTCCTCACTTATGACAAGATCCAGACAGGGGAGACAGGGCTCCAGGAGGTTACAGAACTCCTGCCTGGAATGAAGTGGCAAGTGGACGCCCTAGGCACTTCCAAAGCGCAAGCCTGGGACCCAAGGATCGTCGCTGGCAGTCCGCTGATCCTCAAGGACAACGAGGCTGTCGAAGCCCTTCGGGAGACTACATTATCGGTCGTGCAATCCTGGGCCAATACCTACGGATCGGTGACCGTCAGCCTGTCAGGCGGGCTCGACTCTTCCATCGTCCTTGCCTGTTTATCGGGTGAGCGGTGGACGGGCAGCGTGAATGCCCTCCACAATAGGCTGGTCTCAGAAGACCCTTCAGAATTCAGATATGCAGGAATGGCAGCTCACGCGGCTAGGCGACGGCTCTTTGAACTCCCCACACCGGTTGTCGAGACCTTGGCTGCTCCTGAAGACCATCCCCTTTCAGCAAGGCCGCATCGGTCTTTCGGTGCAACCGATCTCATCGCCTTGGCTGGGCGACACGATATCCCCCTGGGCGCCGGCATCCTGACGGGGCAAGGCGGCGATCACCTCTTCCTGGCGTCGGACACACCGTTGGGATTCGCGGACTACCTACATCAGCTCCCGAAAGGCCGGCGCTTTTCGAGCGAATTACTGTCGGCGGCCCGGCTGTCCAACCTCTCCGTCTGGGAAGTCCTGGGACAGGCGCTCCCTTACAAGCTCGGACGCAGGCCACAGAGCAGTCTGCTGACAGCCGTGAAAAGCCGTCAGACTACTGTCAATTCAGGGGGCGCTGCTGCGGCAAGCCTAGAGAAAGCGCTCCCGTCCTGGGCAGTAGATCCGAGGCAACTACCGCCTGGAAAATTCACACAGGTCAATCACCTCTTTCACATGTTCCAGATCAGGGATGTCCTGGCCCAGCCCGGGCGGCACGATATATTGCATCCGCTCATTTCCCAGCCGCTGATAGAGCTCTGCCTCCGGCTACCGGTTTACCAGCTCTGCCTCAACGGCACCAACCGCGGCCTTGCACGCGAAGCATTCGGCGGGATCCTCCCGGAAGCCATCCGGTTGAGAGTAACAAAAGGTAATGCCTCCCGGTACTATGCAGAAACCTTGGAACGGCATCTCGTGACTATTGCAGAACGTTTGGCGGACGGTGCCTTGGTGAAGGCTGGCCTCATTCGAAGGGACGATGTGCTCCAGTTTGTATCCGCCGATGGCATCACTTTGCGCAAATGGCGCCGGATGGCGTTGATCTACTATTCCATTGAGTGCTGGCTCAAACGGTGGTCGGACTATTTGCAGCGATCCTGATCTTCGCAGTCCGCCAGCACAAAGCCATTTTCAAGAAGGAAGGTATCGATCTGCTGCCATAGATCGCGCAGGTTAGCTGGAGAGGACGGGCCGTGCCCTTCCCCCCAATACCGGACATACCGCGCTTCCTTCCCGGCCCTGTAGAGGGCGCCAAACATTTCGTCGTACTGCGCCATATCAATGTAGTCCCAGTCCGAATGAACAAGCAGCACAGGCGCCGAAACGCCGCGCGCAAGTGCAACGGGACTCAACCGCGTGTATCTTCCGGGATCGTCCAGCGCGCTTGCGCCAAAGCCGAAGGGGCAACGGTGATCGGCGCCTTCGCCCTCGCACTCGTATCGCCAGCGATTATCCCCCCCGTTCTGGTTTAGGTGGAAGTATCGCATGAGACCCCTGCCGCCGAAGTAATGACTGAAAAAATCGGCCCATCCATTCATTGAAATCGTCGCGGCAAACCGGTTGGACTGTGTAGCAACATACAGGGACGCGGCCCCTCCCTGGCTGAATCCAAACAACACCGCCCGTTCGGGATCCGCAACACCTTCGCTGACAAGCGCGTCGAGAGCCTGTTCGAGCAATTCATCCATTCCGGCAATCGGGCCTTCTGCTGTTGCCGCCATGTTCAGCGGAACCGGCGGCATCATGTAAACGAACCCCCGCGCTGTCCATAAATCGGCCAGGTTGGGCGCGATCCAAGGCATGTCCTGGAGAGACTTGCAGGTTGGCGATATCCCGATGGGATAGACATCGATAACTACCGGGTAGCGATGCCCAGCTTGATAGCCGGGGGGCAGCATGTAACAGCCATCGAGGGTTTGCTCCTTCCCACCCTCTCCCCTTAAGGCATATGTTAGTGTACGGACCGGTGGATGCTGGATTTGGTTGAGATGCTGGTTCAACACGGCCAGCTCTGACAGCTCTCCGCCGCTGCCTGCCAATAGCAACCGCGTCGCGCTTCCATCCTTTACCGTCATCAACAGCTCACCTTCTGACCTGGCAGCCAGGACGCGAGCGTCCGGTGGCCTCGGGCGCGTGATATGTGGCGCTGTTGCCGGGGCTAAGAGGTCCACGGAAACAATCGCGCCATCGCCTTCGGGACCCGGCTGGACGAGAACAAGGCTGGGGCTGAGGTCTGCTCGCGTCCGCTGGTACCGGAAGAAGAACTCGTTGGCCCAGCCATGAGCGACGTTCGACCTGTAGACCAGCTTCTGGAGTGGTCCCACAGGCAATCCGGGAAGAATATGGGGTGGTTCACCCGGCACCAGCCTGTAAATCCCATCACGGGTCAGGATGTGCGCGCTTTCATCTGCTGCATAGATGACTTCCCCGGACGGATCCGGCAGGGCGGCAGACAGGTTCTCAGGATGGCCTGACTTATCAAAATAGTACCAGTCGAACCGGTTGGAACCCGCTGGCCGTGCCAGCGCGACCAAGCCGTCCCTGACCGGCACCGCCTTAACCGGACCAGCAGGGTGGGTAGTATTGCCGGGTCCCCGGCGATCCATGATCTGGTAATCTTCTGGAGTCTGAAGGAGCACACCGCCGCTCTCCCGCTCTAAGAGCCGGTAACGGCCGCTTGTCACATTGCCCCCCTCTTCCCAGGCAAAGAAGACAAAGCGTTGGCCTGAGGCAGACCAGGCAACCGAGTCAGGATCGAGCTCACAATCACACGAGACTTCGCGTACCGCCCCCTCGTGAAGGTCCACCAATTGCAGTGCATAGAGGCGGTCGAACATCGGATGCGTCTCCCCCGGCTCCTGTCCGGCGTCAGGCGGGGGCCTGCGCCGCTCTCCCACCTTGCTTACCAGCAGGAAGCGATGGTCCGGGGACAAGTGGCCAGCCGCATGACGTCCATCTGCCAGGAGCTCTTCCTGCCCTGTACGGATATCGAAACGCACGAGGGATCCGGCCGCCCAAGTCTCTTCCTTGCCCGGCATCCTGCTCGAAACCACCGAGGCAGTTGCCCCGGTTCCCCGCCATGCCGCGTCCCAGACCTGAAGGAGATATCCTGCTGTTGCCGCGCGATTGCGTAACTCAGACCCCGGAACGTCTCGCGTGCGGACAGGCAGCAGGAAGGTATGATCGTCCGTCCAGATGAGCCGCTCGTTCCAGGCGGCCGGCGCTACATAAATGTCCCTGATGTCGGGCATGGAGTCAAAGCGAGCGCATGCCGGTCCGGTGATTGGACATGCGGCCAGGACGAAAGTTCCTCGCTCGTGTTCGAGGACGACCAGATGGGACCCAGAGGGAGAAAAGCCAATGAGGTACTGGCTAGCAGCCGGATTCAGTCCGGGATGCACGCGAGACGGCTGACGGGACGACAGGTTGCGGAGCCATATGCGATGCCCGCTCAAGCCGCTGGCGCGCAGCCAATAAGAGTAGTCCTGGATGTCCTTGTACGGCGGGACCAGAGTGTAGGCCAACCACTGACCGTCCGGCGAGAAGTCAGCCGGGCCAACCAGTTCAATCTCGAGCATATCCTCAATACTGGCTGGGCGTGCGTCGTGCGAACTGCCTCGCACCTGCGCCTGCACTGTTCCTATACAGCTTGGAAGCAAAGCCAGGAGGCTCAGGACGAGCATGACGGTTACGGACCTTCCCGGCTTTCCAGCCGGGCGCGCGCCTGGTTTGCGTTGCGGCGCTCGGCCGGTTCGCGTCTGAACCGGCCGGGTACTGACAAGAAAACACATCAGAAAGTCTTGCTGATTTCGAAGGAGACGAAGCGGCCCAAGGGCGTGGCATTTGCCGGGTCGTACCCTGTCAGCCGGAACCGGCCGAGCGAGGGTGTGGCCGGTGGGGCCTGGTCCAGGATGTTGACTGCTGAAAGGCTGAGCCGCAATCCGTCCCTCACGCCCGTGCCGTTAAATTGCTTGGCCAGTGTCAGGTCTATGGTTGTCCAGGATCCAACGGGCCGGGCTTCAGGGGTGCTGTCTGTTTGATACGCCGTCAGGTGATTGATGAATGCATTCGCAGACCACCCCTCCCGCTCAAACCCAGCCCGCCCCCGTACCTTGAAATCGACCGGATTGTAGAGTGTGTTGAGAATATCTACGTCGGGCGCCGTTGCAGACGCTTGCTGCACGAAATCGAGGATGTAGGTGGCGTTCAATCCCGCCGACAACCGCCCCCAATCATTCGTGCGCGTCCAATCCAGCTGGAAGTCAAGGCCGCGCGTTTCTGTGGACGCAAGGTTACGTGTCACCGGCGCAAAATTGATGAAGCCAATGTTCTCTGGCCCGGTGGCCCCTCCGGCGAGGAAGACGATCCGGCCATATTCCTGAAGTGCGGCCTGGATTTGGGCCTCGCTCGGGAAGAACACGACGGTCCCCTCAGGAAGGGTGGAGGGATTCTCCCAGGCCAGGCTTGGCGCCCAGGACTCAGCCAGGTTGCCGGGAATCGGGGTCGCGCCCAGCCGGCCTTCGAAGCCGATATCGTAATATGTCAGCCGCGCCTCAATCGATTGACCGCCAAAGTCTTTTGAATAGTCAGCCCCAAGCGTAAAAGCATCCGATGTCTCTGCGTCGAGATCAGGCGCCGTGCCATTCACGACCATGAAATTCACGTCCGCCAGCGAAGGATCGGGTAAGGGAATTCCGAGGAGGTTGCGGTTGAACGTGTAAGGCATGATCGCAACGGTCTGATCGAGGGCCCCGGACCGGCCAAGCGGCGGTGGCGCAAAGGAGGTGCTAAAGGTCCCGCGCAACTTCAGGTTTTCGGCGGGAGCCCAGAGCACGCCGACCTTGGGATTACTGGTGGACCCGAAATCAGAATAATCCTCGAATCTGGCAGACAGGTTGAGGTCCAGGCGCTGGACTCCTGGAAATGAATTTCCAGCTCCGACAAAGGGAACCTGCACCTCCCCGTAGAGCGCCGCCACATCCCGCGCGCCGTCGCGCGACGTTTCCCCTGTGGTGACATTCCGGTTCGAAAACCCCTCCTGCCGAACCTGCCCGCCCAAGGCAGCGCGTATATCGCCTCCAGGCAGTGCCAGAAGGCGCCCTTCAAACTGTCCGCCCAAAGACCACATGTCGGAATCGGAGACCTGGACGCCAAGGCTCCGGATTGTGGGGGCCAGTGCTGTGACTGACCGATGAGTGCGGACCTGACTATAACTTCCATCCGCTCTGAAGGACCAATCTTCCCCGATCCGGTAATCAGCCGCCGCCGATGCTGTCAGGACTTCTGAAACCGGACGGTTAAGTACCCAGTTATCACCCGTCGTCAGGGCATAGTTTCGTCCTTCCGCTTCCCGCCGCGAGAACAAGGCGCTTCCGGAAATCTCCAGCGCTGGCGTGAGCGCCTGATGCGCGGCCAGCAGGATGCTATGGCGCTCCTGTGAGGGCAGCAGGTCATACTCGAAGGAAGCAGGAGCTGGCCGGCCATCGAGATAGGTGGGCGCAGAAATATCTGGGCGGTCTGATAGGGTGAGGTTGTCACGCTTCAGGAACTCGTATGATGCAAGGAGATTTCCACTCTCCCAAGCTGTGCCGAATGTCTGCGCGTAACGCGCTTCCGACATGTCGCCGGATGTCACCGCGCCATAACGGCCTGACACTTCTACACCCTCGAAATCCCGGCGCAGCACGAAATTCACAACACCGCCGACCGCATCCGCGCCGTAGATCGAAGAGGCGCCGTCCGTCAGGACATCAACCCGCTCCACCGCCGAGAGCGGGATAAGGGACAGATCAACAAAATCCCCGATCTGGGAAGCAGGTGCGATCCGGTTACCATTCAGCAAGGTCAGCGTTGCCCCGGCTCCCAGGCCCCGGATGTTGGCGCCGGTCCCGAATGACTGGTTCTGGATGGAGTTAGGATCACTCGGCGTCCCGCCAGGCAAAAACTCCGTCGATCCGCCCCCGAAATTCTGCGGCAGGCCCCGGATGAACTGCTCCGTAGTCGTCACGCCGGATCCGAGAATATCCTCCCGCGAATAAATCTGCAGCGGAGAACTCTCCGGCGCGATCCCGCGCAGGCTTGTTCCGGTGACCGTCACCTGCCCCAACCTCTGTTCCGCCTCAGACGGCCCCGCTTTAGAAGGCGCTGCATCAGCCGGAGTCCTGACAGGCGCCGTCCGGACGGGGGGCGGGTTATTGCCAGGCGTTACCGGCCGCGTACGGATAACATATCCGCCCCCGCCCGGGAGAGCTTCCAGCCCTGTTCCCTCCAGCAGCGCGGTCAAAGCCGCGCTGGCGTCTGCGGCGCCACCGGTACCTGCAGACATCTTTCCCTGCACCAGCGTCTCGGTAAACACCACCGCAATCCCCGTCTGTTCACTGAATACCTTTAGGGCATCCCCGAGCGGCGCAGCCGGAACCGAAATCTCCGGCGCCCCTCCCGATTGCCCGAAGGCCGGACCGGCTACAAGAACATGGGACAAAGAGAGAGCGGCGGCGCCCGCGAGGCGGCGCCGGAAAGACATTGAACGAAGCACGAATTTCCTCCGAAGATCGGTTGACCCCGGGCAGCCCCTGCGCTGCCCTCACATCAACAACGGAGCGCTATCTTTCTTCATCGGAAAAACATCGCAGGCTCGCATCCTGACGAACCGTCTGCTTACGGATTACCCTTACCCGCCTGCAGGAACGATCCGGATTTCTGCGTCTGCGCGCTCAGCCCTGACCGGGATGAACACTTCCATCGCCGCAGCGAAGCCTTCCTGATCTCCGGCCCGGAAAGACCCGCTGAGGCGTTCGCCTGCCAGGCGTTCATCAATCCGCAACTTGATTTCGGAGTAGCGGTTCATTTCGGCAGCCGCCTCTTCGAGTGTTACATCGGTGAACGAGATCATGCCGCCCTGCCAGGCGGTCACCTGCCTGGCGTCTACCCGGGCCACGGTCACAGCACCGCCCTGCATCGAGAGCTGCTCGCCGGGTGACAACAATACGGGCCCGGCTCCGCCAGCGGCGACCTGCACCAGCCCCTCCACCAGGGTCACCCGCACACCCTCTCCTGGCAGGTAGACTTCAAACGATGTCCCGAGCGCTTTCGTCTCCGACCCGCCAGCTGACACGACGAAAGGCCTTGGGCCCCGCGCCACGTCAAACAAAGCCTGCCCTTCAGACAGGGTCACCTGCCGCACGCTTTCAGAATACAGTACTTCAATCCGGCTGGCCGTATTGAGTCGCACCTTGCTGCCATCTGCGAGCGCCACCGTCCGCTGCTCGCCCACGACCGTGGCATGGACATCCGGCGCTATAGCTGCCGGAACGCCCGGCACATCGCCAGACCGCGGAAAGATTAGAACCGCGCCCAGCAATACTGCCGCGGCGATCCCCGCCGCACCCCACCAACGGGAAGGTCGCCGCGTTTCAAAGCGTGAGCGGTCCAGCGTCTCCATGGCGCGCTCGACCTCTCGAAACGCGTCGGCGTTTTGCGGTTGGCGCTCCCAGACCAGGAAACGCCGCCAGAGCTCAGGACCGGCGGACTCGTCGGAGAGCTCGGCATACCAACGTGCTGCCTGCTGGAGCGGGCTCTGAGGCGTCTCCTTGGACATCCGGTTTCTCTTACGTCCTGCCGGTTACCGGCCGGGCGGAATGCGCCGGCCTTCTGCGCGCGCGAGTCCCTCGGCCAGTTCGGCCACGGCTTCGGCAATCGCGACAATGACTCCCGTCCGGGACATAGACAAGCGCTTTTCAATCTCGGCGTAAGTCAGTCCCTCGATCCGGTGGAGCAGCAGGGCGTTGCGCCGGTGCGGGGCCATGCCATCAATAATCTTCTGCGCGGCCTTCAGCCTGTCAGCATCCATGAGCTGTTGCTCCGGTGTGGGAGACCGGTCGCAGGCAATGAGGTGAGCCGCCTCTCCGATCTCCACCGAGGCCTGCCGCCTCCGATGGTCCGCTGACCTCAGGAAATCCAGCGCTCCGTTGCGCACCAGCGTAAACAACAAGGGCCTCAGTTCCTCGATCCCCTTGTCCGGATAAGCCCGCCGCGCATTCAGGAACGCCGCCTGCACAATGTCCTCGGCATCGGCCTGGTCACGCACCCTGATCCTGCAAAACCGCACCAACTGCCGGTACTGGCTTCGGAAGAGCAGTGTGAGGGGAGAGATCGATATGTCCAACCGAACTGCGGCCAGGCTCGCTGCTGCGGATAGCTCCGGCGGTCCGGGTACGGTCTGTTTCAGCGCTCCTGGTGACTCCATGACCTGTCCTCATTGCCTGCTCCAACGCCGGACCTGCGGACAAACAGAGGGAGAAGGCGCGCAAAGGGGCTCGCCAGAAAATCTCATGCTTCTCCAGGGTTTCCGACGCCCTGCGCATCCTGTTCCGAAGAAAGGACCGCAGCGTCAGCTATCAGCCATAGCGTTGCCATTCGCGAAAACCAGTGCGCGTAGGGCTGATTTCATGCTCTGACGGGATTTCCGACGCCCCGAGCCCCTCCGGAGAGATGCTGAAGAGATTTTGACAAAGGTTGATCGCAAGCGCAACCCTGAAAGGAAAGGTATGGGCCGTCGGAAAACCGCGAAGCATGAGCAACGGGGCGCAGGTTTTGACCGGGGTCTTATCGCTGCGCCGACCCAGGCGACAATTATGCCTGTCAATTGGACGTTAGACAACTTGCGCCCGGAAAGATGCTGAAAGCCCAACTGGGCTATTCGCTGGCAACTCGCTCGCGAAGGCGCAGCTGTTCATAGAGCCGAATATTGGCTTCGTGGCGAAGCATTACGGCTACTGAGAAGTTTTGCGCCTCAATCAGTTCGCGTGCCCAACCTCAGATGCACCAGACGACAAGTTAGTAGGGATTGTCATACCTCGAAATGTCCCGCTGCATCTGAAAATGACCAATCTGCAGGCTTCCTTCCTGAAGCTGCAACGCGCCTCAGACCCTGTTCCAACCGCTGCATCCTTACTCCTCCTGTGCCTTCCACATCCCGGCATATAACCCGTTTTTTTCCATCAGGCTTACATGGGTGCCTGTCTCCGCCACCTGCCCGCGCTCCAGCACAACGATCAAATCCATGCCTCTCACTGCCGTCAGCCGGTGCGAGGCAAGGATCAGGGTCGCCTCGCCGATACCCCTGAGCAGCTCCTCCAGAATGGCAGATCCGGTTATCGGATCGAGGGCGGATGTCGGCTCATCCGCCAGGACCAACCGGCAGGGCCGCAGCAGGGCCCGCCCAATCGCCAACCTCTGCCGTTCGCCTCCAGAAAGTCCCGCTGCGGGCGCCCCCGCGACCAAGGCGCCAAGGCGCATCCGCTCCAGCATCTCCCTTGCCACGTCGTCTGGAACATCCGTATCCGGAAAACCGAGATTAAAGGCGAGACTTTCCTGGAACAATCCCGCCTGCTGGGGGATAAAGGCAACCTGCTTACGCAGGGACGACAGAGAAAGCTCTCCGACCGGCACCCCATCAATCCGCACCCCGCCGCCAGAGGGGGGCAGCAATCCTGGTACGAGCCGCAGCAGCGTCGACTTGCCGCTGCCCGACGCGCCAACGAGACCTATCCGCATCCCCGGCCGGATGTCGAGCGAGATGTCCTGCAGGACGGCGTCGCTCGTCCCCGGGCGATAGCTGACAGATACCAACGATACAGCCATGCCCCCGCTTGCGGGCAGGCAGACGCCGGGACCCGCCGTGCCTTCTTCGGGCAGCTCACGGAGAATATCTCCGAGACGTTCGATAAAGGCTGCGCCCTGCCCGATATCGCGGGCCGCATAACCGAGCATCTCGATAGGCCGGACGATTTGGATCATGTAGGCGCTGATGAGCAGGAAAGCGCCGGGCGTCATCTCACCGGTCCCGACCCGGTCCTTGCCCATCCAGAGGACTGTGAGCAGCCCCGCAGAAAAGATCAGACTCACCATTATTCCGTTGCGAAGCCGTACCGAATAGAAGTGCCGCCAGCTCTGTCGCGCCTCCTCGAGGGCGTGATCCATCCGGGCCAGGATCGTTCGCTCACCTGAAAGCGCCTTGACGGTCTCGATGTTGAGAAAGCTGTCTGCCAGACGGGCAGTCACCTCGATCCGTGCAGCCGACACCTCCCGGCTCGCCAGGAGCACCCGTGCCGCCCCGCCACCGAAAACCACAGCGTAGAGGAGCCCGCAAAGCATAAAGACCGCCAGGAAGTCAAGATCCAGTTGGGTGGCAATAATGACGCCAATCAGGGTGATTTCCAGGATGCCCGGTAGCAGTGTGAACACGCCGTGCTGCAGCAACAAACGGTAGCCTTGCAGGCCATTCTCGAGGATCTGCACCATCGCGCCGGGAGATCGCGCCTGTACAAAAGCCAGCGGCAGCAACAGTGTGTGACGGGCGACCGAAAGGCTGAACGTCCGCACAATATCCTGCTCTGCCCGGCCAAAGAAGAATGCGCGCCCCTCAGCAGCAATACGCACAAGCCCCTGAGTGCCGGCATAGAGGCAAACCAGCACCGCAGCGGACGTTGCCCCTTCCGGCAGGAGATCGACCAGGCGCGCCAGCAGCAGCGGCGCGGCAGCTGACAGGCCAGCGCCCACAATGAGGCACAGAATTGCCAGAATCAGCGCACCGAGGCTCCGCCGATCGAGCGAGCCAACGAGCGGCCTTAAAGGCAGCCTCACACCCTCGATCCGCCGCCGTCTCACCATGCAGGCACGTTATCTTAAATAGCAGAGAAATTCTACCTTAAGATTTTGTGTCTGCTGGCGCTCCCGGCAGCCGTTCAGATATTCGCTTCTCTGGCGGGGCCCTAAAGCCTGGCGTTGCGGTTCAGGCCGGCGGCCGGGCGATCCCTGGACCTGCAGATTGAGCCGCCCTTTGAGCGTCGCGCCAGAATCTAATCCAGCAATCAGAAGTTATTCCTTATGCGGATTATAAAAAGCGGGTGAAGGTTTCTATTGGCCTGAAGTGAGCAAACGTGCGGTCAGCAAGTGCTTTCCTGATTGCTTATGCTCAAACCCCTTCGCTGCCTGCGAACGGCAGCGTCAGTCTTGTGAACAAGACATTTCCCCGTGTCAGCTTCCGGGCAACCTGCTCAATGAAATACTCAAATCGCCTCCGCCCCAAAGCATGCGCGATCTCGCGCTCCCCCTCCGGGATCGGGGGCGAGCGTCTCCAATAACAGGGCCACATCCCGTTCGATCTCACCCTGCCATCGGCTGCCTCGTCTTAGGAGAAACCTGTCAGGATCGCGGGAGCTCAGCGATCGTTCCTTGTATCCATTCTGCATATCAATTTCCACCCTTAATTGCCAAGGGCGCATTTTCCGGGCGCTCGCCCGAAGAATGCGTAAGGACGTCAGGCAGCTTGCCAGATCGCAGGTCTATCTGTCGTAGCGTGCTCCAGGACCTGGCAACTCATCAGCCGGATCAGGCCCATCCTCCTGTCGGAGGTTAAGGGCGACAGTACGGGCAAGCGCAGCTATCTGCGCTTCAAACTCAGCAAGAAGAACGCCATCTCCGGCAGGCATCGCAGCCACTTCGGCGCGCGCCAGAGGAAGCGCTTCCAGAATTTGCGCCGTTATCATTTCCACGCGGCGGAGTGTGGCTGTCTCGGAAATACCAGCGGCCTGCGCCATACGCCGCCAATGGCGGCCAAAGATGTACTGCCCCCGCCGCTGTCCACCGATATCCTGGGTCTGATTTTCAGTAATGCCCGCCCAGGCCAGTCCCGACATGAGGTCATAGAGGGGCGCAAGCGAAGGCCCTTCCGGACGCAGCAGGATCGAATAATTCTTGGCATGCGCATCGACATTACCGATGGCAGTGTTGAAAATTACGGCCTCAAGAAACCGGTTGGTATCCCGCGCTGTCATCTGTTCACGGATCAGCGTGAACATGTCGGCCAGCGTCACCCCCTGGCGGCCAGTTCCATTATGCTGATACTTGGCCACAGGCGGGCGCCCCAGAGCCTGGCAGAAATCTTCCTGATGAAGCCGCCCGACATTCCGGCGAGCAACACGGTCATAGCGGGTCACCAGCAGGTAGCTGCGCGCGCCTGCCCGCCCTGTCGTGACCGCTGCCGTCGGCAGGCCGCAACGCCTGGCCAGCACCATGCAGAGCGCTTCATTCTGGACGCTGCCCGGCAGGCGAGGATTGTCAGGTTTGAGAATATGGGTCGAAGCGGCCCCGTTGACCGGAACAGAGAAGCTTCCGTCGACAAACCTCAGCGGCAGCTTGTCCTGCGCGCCGGCAAGGCTCATGGCGACGCCCTCATCACCAACCAGAAAGGGCCGGGCGGGGAGTTCCTCTATGATCCGCTCAAGCGCTTCGCCGTCCTCTATCGGAATGTAACCCGCGTCTGGTCCCGCCTCCTGGAATGACAGGGCGCCGGCCAGATCCCGGCCGGACGCGGATACAAGCCCTGCAATATCTTCCGTCCCCAGACCAAGCGCGCGGGTCATCGCCCGCAGCGGTTCGCCCTCCGGCAGAAGATTCATGAGCCATGGCGCGGCGATGTCAGGGCCTGCTGTCTCTTGGCCGAGCGGCATGGCAAGCGAGACCGGGAACGCGTCCGCCCGATCCTGCCATGCAGCAGCATACCGGAAGAAAGGCCCCTCTTCACCGTTCAGAAACTCGCCGACCGTGGCGCCATCAGCAAAAACGGGCAACCTCATTTCCGGGGCGCCTCAGTCCTGTTTCCGGAGGTGTCTTCAAGGCGCACACCGGCTGCTCGCGCGGCGGCGAGCGCCTTTCCCAGCTGTGCAGTTGGCTTGCCTGCTTCCAGGTCGACGATGAAGCGCTCTCCGGCATTGATGGCGAGCGCCAGTTCGCGCTGTGTTATGCCCAGCGCCTTACGGGCGCGGGCGACCATCTGGCCGAAATCTCTGGCATTGCTGATCATATCAATTCTTCCCGATCGGGAAGATACCAGGATCAACGTCCCAAGACAACACTAAATCTTCCCGATCGGGAAGATCAGCCCGAATTCGCGTGCAACAACTATAAATTCTTACTGATCGGGAAGTTTTGGGCACACACCTGGATTGTGATTCACGAGACGTCAGACAGCGCCTTTGTATCCCAGTTTGTATCCAGTTTGTATCCCAATTTCGGAATCCAGGGAAAATCGAACCCAGAGGAACGATCTAAGTATTTGATTTTATTGGATTTTTTAAAACACAAAATGGCGCGAGTGACGGGGCTCGAACCCGCGACCTCCGGCGTGACAGGCCGGCACTCTAACCGACTGAGCTACACCCGCGCATTTTTCTGGCGCCCCTTTCGGAAGCGAAGCGCCTCTCTAATCAAGCATGGCGGATGGGTCAAGCACACTTCTTCACGCAATTCACAAGCATGTGTTGTGCCCCTGCGCGGGCGCCTTTCCCCCCTTTTATGCCCGCTTTGCCATTCACACGACACATTCCGAACCCATGTGATACTGAATTACGCAAAAGTCGGGATTCGCCCCATGAATATTAAACGCATCGGCCTGATAGCTGGCGGCGTTATCGCCCTGCTCCTGATCGCCCTCGTGACGGTGCCTTTCCTTGTGCCCAAGGAAGTTTACCGGGCCCAGATCGAGCGTGCGGCCACACAGGCGCTGCAACGCCAGATCTCCCTGACCGGTGATGTGAAAATCTCGATATTTCCATCGATTGCCGCCAGCGTGGGCGGGGTAACGGTGGCCAATCCGCCTGGGTTTGACGGCCCCTACATGGTCGAAGCCGGTGAACTTCGCGGCTCCGTGCGGTTGATGCCGCTACTGTCCCGCCGGGTTGAGGTAAAGGAACTGGCCTTTGTGGACGCAAAGGTTTCCCT
>OBJA01001434.1_pt1 | contig 16357 bp, 11 predicted proteins | sample 1519751 | NCBI WGS metagenome assembly OBJA01 (sample SAMEA3881238, study PRJEB22517) | soil metagenome | biome: lake sediment; feature: soda lake sediment; material: sediment, water from around vicinity | place: India | collected 2013-12-23 | depth 3 m | reverse complement strand
TATCGAAGAGAACCTTCTTCATTTATATTTGTCTGATAGATAATCAAATCTGGATTTATCTGTATCATTGTTCTTAAGGAAACCAGCCCATTTATTTATAAAGTCTTTCGCCTTAAAATCTTCTCTTTTCTTGTTCTCTTTCTGCAGAATAATCACATCAACCTCTTTATTATAAAGGGCAGGATTAAGGGATATCATAAGTTCCCCCTTATTTGATATCTTCGTTTTGTACCTGTATACCCTCATTCTGTTATTTTTTCTAAAACTACAAAAAATAACAAGAAGAATGGAGATCAAATAAGAATGTTTAAGCAACCCACTCCCTCTTTCTTCCCTGCATATTGTTCAGCACATCGATGGCAATATTCACATCATTCACCACCTGAAAGTCGAACATGCCCACGCAGATAAAGTCGGCACCGTTTTCGAAGGCCCACTTAAAGCCGTCTTCAGGAGCAATGGCACCTGCAGCCAGCACCTTGAATCCCATGACAGGCACTTTTGCACGATTGACGAATTCAACTGTTTTATCGGGGAACAGGCAGAAGATGTTGTCATGGAAGCGGTTGTGATCCAAGTACTTTTTGCCATCCACTTCATAGGGGACACGGTTTTCCATGGGGTGTGCCGACCAGTACTGGTCGTGGTGCATTGTCTGCATATAGTAATCGGGGATAATGCCCTGCTCCTCGCAGGCAATAAGGGCATCTACCGTGTGGCAGCCAAGTCCGGCAGTGATGCCATGGTAGCGGATCCTTTCAAGCATCTTGTCAATTACATCGAGGCGGTTGTCGCGTGCAAGCCAGTCGCACCAGTTGCCCTGAACCTGGATGATATCCATCCCGGCATCGACAGCTTTATCAATATTTACATAATAATCGTTGTTCTCCATGTCGGGGTGAACCTGTGTAATGACCTTGATATTGCTGCCGGTGAGCTTGCGGTACTTTACCATAGTTTCCATTGTGGGGAAACCTATGTTGATTGTATTGATGCCTGCTTTTTCAGCCAGCATCAGTGTTTCAAAGATTTTCTTCTCGGTGTTGTAGGCACGGAAGAGTGAAGGCACATATATCAGGTCGCGGGAGTGTGCCCAGCCTCCTATGAGGTTTCCACCATACACCAGGCGGCTGATTTCGTGTTTGCCAAGCATTCCGGTCGGAAGTTTACCCTTCAGCTGGCTGATATCAGCACCACCAACCTGTATGGTCGCACCTGATAAAGTATCGACACCGAACTCCTGCGATTCACGAAAGGCACCAAGTCCGATGATTCCCAATGCAGGAAGTGTAGCCAGATTTTTGAGAGCTTCCCTGCGGGAATTGGATACCTGGGGTGCAACAGCCAGATCAGCTTTCTGCTGTTTAGGATGAAACCATGGAAGGGCATAAATGCCATAGCCTTTTTCCTTCATTAACAAAATGCCAAGCAAGGCAATGGCTTCGATCAGGTTCTTGTTAACAAGGAAAAGGCTTCCTTCGACAGGTGCGAAAACAGAGCCTCCGAAAGGAGGATAGGCAAAATAGTAAAGCATCAGGAGCCCTATTCCACCGATGGCGGCAAACCTGATAGCTACCCCCAGGAACAATGCAAGGCCGATTAAAATCAAGGCGGCAATATTTACAGGATCGATGATGTTCATCAACCCTTCCGAAGATGCCATCCAGCGATAGAAACCGGCAAAAGGTCCGGTGGCATGGGCAAGAAACCCTGTGGCAGTCCAGTTAACCGCCCACAACTTTGCCAGTCCTTCATATAAAAAATGCCAGCCTATTGCTACCCTGAACATGGTAATAATTATCTTTTTCCAGCTTTGATTATTCATAGTGTTTAAAATTTTTCTTAGTCCTGATTCAAAACAAAAATATCATTTTCAAGTGTAAATCACTTATTTTCGATGACTGAATGGAACGCTCATGATGAATTTCATTCTTGTTGTGCTAACAAATTACCCCCTGTACATTACCAAAATCTTCGTTCTTCTCCTTTTCCAGACATGCAGGTGTGTAATTTAAAATTCTCAAGGATTACCTTTATCAGTTTCAGGAATCAAAAATGTATAAAATTTACTCCTCTATCCTGCTCAATAACTTTTTATAATAGCATAAATATCAGTAAAAATAAGTATTTTTTATTCAAAAAAAACCTGTATCTTAAACATGCTTTTTCTTAACCTTCAAATATATTCATCATGAACAATTTAGAAATCTTAAAACAAGGATACCAGGCATTTGCAGAAGGTAATATTGCAAAAGCCACAGCCAATTGGGCCCCTGACATAGTTTGGGAATCATGTACCGGACTTCCCTTGGCAAAGGGGGATGGCATTTCCAGGGGCGTACAGGGCGTTATAGAAGATGTATTTGCCAAAATACCTCAATATTATGATGATTTCAACATTGAAATTACCGATTTTGTTGATGGCGGCGACAAAATTGTAATGGTAGGTTTTTACACAGGAACATGGAAAGCCACCGGCAAGAAGTTCAGGGCAAATGCCACCCATACATGGACCCTTAAAGACGGCAAGGCTGTCCATTACTTTCAGGCAGTAGACACTGCAGAAATCATCAATCCGCAAAAGAAAGCTGAAGAAGAACAGGAGATGAGTGCCACTCACAACTGAAAAAAGCTATTCCTCTTTTGTAATGAGATAATACATGGTTTTATCCTGGGAGCCTTCTATTGTAAATGCACCATTTGTGACCGGCAGGTGACGGGATGTCATTTCACCGTCATGATCCAGGAGCCATACTTCGAAAGCAGTTGAATGATTTACCGAAATCATTGCTTTCACAGGTTCCATCAACAAGGGTCTGGTACCTTCACGAACTAAAGTAGTTTCTCCACCGGAGTATTCATACACTATACCTGTGTTGCGGGCGCGCCCTGCAACAGTAACCAGTATTTTATCAGCGGACGCAAGGTCGCCTTTTTCAGAAAGATCAGTTACAAGGATGACTACAAAGGGATTTTCTGTAGAAATCTGCCAATCGCCCAGCTGTATTTTTTCATTCTGTGCAAAACCGATGATTCCTTTTGTTCCCTTTGTATTTACTGATACATATTGCTTGTCGCCATAATGCCATTTTAGTTCATCTGTAGCCGAAGTAATAACCTTGTTCTGGCTGTCCCAATATTTGGTTACACCAGGAAGTTCAGTATCAGTATATACTTCATTAAAGCTTACTGGGAATCGTCCGATGGCAAGCATTTCAGGAGAAACTGTGCCTGAAAACTGTTTATCATCATAACCTTGCTGCACCAGTTCATTAAACCCCATTTTGCCTTCTGCCAGAGAAGGAACATGAACGTTCCGTTTTGCAATGACAGGGCTCTCTGCAATATCATTGCGGTATATCATTCGTGCAAGTGCAGGATACAGTCCCATGTGCAGCGGACTGGTGGCATTATAAACACCATGCCCCTCCGACTGCAGGTAGCGTGAAAAGCGGGGTATATCGGTTGCAAATGAAAAAGATGCATCCCAGCCCTGCAGTCCCATTCCGTACACTGCTATAAGAGGCGCAGCTTCAGCAGTCCACTCATTGGGCACCAGGCTCATCCATTCAGAAAAGGAAAACGGACGGTCAACCACATCCTGAAGGCCTGTGCTCAGCAAACCTGAACCCGGCTGTGAAACCAGGGGAGTATTATTGACAAAGCCTGCCGACATTCGGTGTCCGCCTGCTCCCCCTCCAAAGTAATTGTGCCGGTCAATCATTCCCACCTCGTAATCGGCATGCAGGTTATACAGGTGCGATATGCCTGAGCCAGCCTGCCAGCATGAAGATACCAGGACACCCCTATAACCGGTTTCACGAACGGCCTTCTCAAATTTTTTATAGAACTCCACCTGCTTCTCATACAGGAACCTCATCTTATCAAGAATATGAGTGGCCATCGGACGGTTTTCCTTCAGCGATGTTTCATACTCCCAGCTGAACAACCCATGGTTGGGATCAGGAAAGATGTTCTCCTTTTGAAGGGTTTCCCCTTCAGGAAGATTATTTGTTCCCCAAGCCTCTTTAAGGGCCTCCTGGCTTCCGTACTTCTCCTTCAGCCATTGTGAGAACTGCCTGCAGAGCAATGCCCGGTAGGTTGGCGCCTGATCAAGGGAGCGGCCTATGGCACTCCAGAAGATGTTGTCTTCGTTCTGAAACTCAATAAACGCAAGAGCAGGATCGTCGGCATAACGAAGACCCGTATGAGGATTCACGTGCTGAAGCATGTTCACGGTAAGATCGATGCTCAATTGCTGCAGGTCGGGGGCAAAGTTTACAAGGCTGGAATTGGAACCATTGAGGTGCGCCCATGGATATTCCAGGTTCTTGATTTCAGCATATGCCAGAAGGCGGCTGCTGTCGGCAGGCATCACACGGTGTCCGTATATGTGTGACCAGCCATAATAGATACCTTTCTCACGCAGCTTTGCCTGAAAATAATCGAACCGTTGAAACAGATCCGGGTTGAATTCAGTTGACTTGTTGTTGTGACAGGCATACCATGAAAACTTATGGAAGCGGACTGCATTCATCCCGTACTTGCCAAGTAAATTCACAAAACTGTCAGCTTTTTCAGCACTTACATAAGGCAGCCTGCTGCAGATATTCGTTCCCCAGAACTTAATTTCATTCCCGTTTTCAAAAACCAGCTTATTATTTTTGTTCTGAACAAAACCATGCTTACCTGCAGGGGCATCGAACCACGACTGCATACCGATAATACCAGGCTCATAAGTGCCTGAAGGGACAAAGGGGTACCATTGAGCAGTATTATTGTCAGCAACCATCTGAGCCTCTGTAAATAAATGTGCAAAAAGAAGCAAAAGCAAATTGATATAGTTATACCGGTTCATAATATTCAATTGAAAATTTAATTAATCCCTGATTTACTTGTCATTTTTATACACCCTCACCGGAACATCCACAGGCGACTGGTCAGCACCGACATCTCTTGGTTCACAGAACCAGACAAGCTTTCCCTCAAGGGTTAGTTTCCCGGGAAGCCGGTCAGCATCGGGATGGGTATCAATGAATCGGTTCAGCATTTCCTTCTGCATTTCAAGAAGCACCTCAGGGTTTTCAGGAGAAACATCCCTGCTTTCCAACGGGTCATTCTCAAGGTCATACAGCCTGTGCACAATTCCTGAAGGGCCCTGCCCGGTGGAATATCCTATTCCCAGATCGCGGCTGCCGGTAGTAAAAACATACTTCCACTTTTTATTGCAGACCATCGCCAGGTTATCCTCCAGATAGGTTGAAAAAGCTATTTGCCGGTGTTCATTTTCAATACCCTTCAGCAGGGGCATGAAGCTTTTGCCCTGCACCTCATCAATTGGCTGTTCACCAAGAATGTCAAGAATTGTGGGAACAACATCGATGTATTCAACAAGTGCATCAGTCCGGGCACCTTCCTGAAACAACCCTCCACCCTTTATGATCATTGGCTGGCGGATGGCTTCCTCCCACATTGTATGCTTTTCAAAACGTTTATGATCATTGAGCAGGTAGCCATTGTCGCTCAGATACAGCACCAGCGTATTCTTTTCAAGGCCATGTTGTTTCAGGCCATCCAGCACAATACCGATGTTTTTATCCATGTATTCTGTGGAAGTATAATATGCAGCAATAATCCCTCGCTTCTGTTCATCAGTCAGATTGCGGAACCGGGCTGGTATCCATCGGTCGTCTTCAGGACTTCCTTCAGGCAAGGGCATATCATCAGGATGATATCTTCCGGTAAATTCAACAGGATAATAATACGGATGGTGTGGTTCAAAAAAAGCCACCCACAGAAAAAACGGGTTCCCGCTGTTTTCCTTCATGAACTGGGCTGCCTTCCGGGCATAAAACGTTCCTGAACTGTACTCATCATAAACAGGATGTGGGAGGTTCAGGCTGTTCATCCATTCGGGTATATTATCCTCACCCGGTTCAACCCGTGAGTAAAACTCCATGCCAGCAGGCAGCGGCGGCTGGGGATTCTGCTGTAAAAACTGACGGTAGTCCCCTCCTTCTATCAGCATATCAAAACCATGATCGGGAAGACCTTCACTGTATAAAGGTGACCAGGCCCAGTTGTTAAAATGGGTTTTGCCAATCAGAGCTGTCTTATACCCCTTTTCCCTCAGGTACTCTGCAATGGTGATATTCCCTTCATCGGGAAAAGGAGTAAAAAGAAGATTGACTTCTGTGGCATGTGGATATTTGCCCGTCAGCATCGACTGACGTGAGGCACTGCAGATTGGGGAATTACAATAGGCACGGGTGAACATCACACCCTCTTCAGCAAGCCTGTCGATGTTAGGTGTGCGGATGATGCTGTTGCCATAGCTGCCTGTAACTTTCAGCGCATGGTCATCGGTTACTATCACAACCACATTCCTGATGTGATGCTTTTGAGGCTCAGGTTTATTATTGCAAGACAACAGAATAAAAAATAACAATAATCCGGTCAGAAGCTTCTGTTTTTTCATCAATCAACAATTTAAAACACCCATCCGTTCTTTAAACAGCTTCAGCTGTTGCAAAAATCAGGTTATTCAACTGCATGAAAAGGAATATTCACTACACCAATATTCCCTTTATCATCATAAACATATACAAAAAGGCGGTAGTCTCTCCCCTTTTCCGAAGGAACCACAAATCTGAGGGTATTCTTTTTCTGTTTCCTGACAAAGCCTTCAACAGGCTGAGGCTTCTTCTCACCTTGTCCTGCATAGGCACCAAACTTTATAGGTTCAGGCAACAACTCCCATTCATACCTCAGCCTGTCATTGTCAGGGTCAGCAGCATCAATTTCTGCTGTTGCCACATCTCCAGGCTTGAGTGTGACATTGTCAGTGGCTTCCTTTCCGCTTATCTTCAGCGTCTTAACCCGTGGTGCCCTGTTTTCAGGCCAGCTGCCCGTCCACATATACTGCATTGTTTCAACAGTTTCGGTCTTCAGGTTATTGTGGAACATATTGAACCAGGTATGGGTACGTTCCTGCCGGTTGCTTGTCCATAGGAAAACATATGACCCAATGCAGAGAGGATCGCCGAGAATCACCTTTTCATACCTGTCGCGGTAAACCCTTGCCTTTTCAGAACTTGATTCCTCTATAACCACGCCGGTATGGGTACGCGGCACCTCCCACCATCCGGAGGGCCCCCACTCGGTCACGGCATAGGGCTTATCCCAGCCATATTGTCTCAGCCATTCCGGGACCTTGAGCACAGCGGCATAGGCATTGATCCCTAAAAGATCGAGATTCGGGCAGCGCTCCTTAATATCATTCAGTTTCTCAAGTTTCCCATAGCCAATGACTGTCATGACCGGGTGATGCGGGTCGATTTGCTTTATCATGCCTGCAACCTCATTCACTGCATCCCACATCTTCAGGTTATAATCAAGATCGCCAGGAATGTGGTCCAGTTCATTTCCAATGGCCCACATCAGCACAGCAGGGTGACCCTTGTTTTCCTCCACGATTTTCTTCACACGGTCAAACTGTGCTTTTACTGCTGCCGAATCATTGTAGTCAAACCCACTTCTTTCAGCTCCCATAGGCAGGTTAACAAGTACAGAAAATCCAAAGCGGTGGGCTTCATCGAGGAGTTTCGGCGAGGTACGCAGGGAATTGCCGCCTGCTGCCTTCAGTTCATCAAGAAAATCCCAGCCCACGGCACCTTTAATAAAATACGGAGCACCATCTTTATAAAGGAGCCATTTCCCGTTCTCCTTTCGATATTCAACTTTTGAAGGCAGGTTATTTGCATTAACATACAAACCTGCAAAAAAAACTACAGCTGCAGTCAAAAAAATCTTATATCTCACCATTCTGAATTGTTAATATAAAACCTCCATAAGGCAACATGGATAATTCCAAAGGAGAAGCATTATTCATCAACACCTGTGTGTTTGAAAAGCTGCGGTTTGTTTCACCATCGGTTATGAGAACAGCAGTAACATTTCCTTCCTTAAGGAAAGGCAGCTGAAACTCCAGTACCTTGGATGTCCCTTCCCCATTTATTCCTGCCACATACCAGGTATCCCCTTTCCGGCGCGCTATCACCATATCTTTGCCGGGCCAACCTGCTACATACCGGGTTTCGTCCCATACCACAGGCACATCTTTAAGAAAACTTTTAGGCTCTTCAGGCAGGTTCAGATAGGCGTTTACACCATCGGCAAAATGGAGCCATCCTGACTCAAACAACACTGACAGGGCAAGTTCATGACCCCATGTTGTTACCTGCGGGTGTTGCATTTCGGAAAGCAATACAGGTGTATAATCCATTGACCCCACCACATTACGTGTTACCGGCAGGATGGTATTGCTGACCGGGGCATTATCAGGATAGGTTGGGGCGAAGGTATAACATTCAGCACCCCTTACACTTTCAAGGGTCATCAGGTGTGGCCATGTGCGCGACCAGCCCCGTGGTATGGTACAGCCATGAAAATTCACCATAATCTGGTTTTCAGCAGCATCTTCAAGAATATCCCTGTACAGTTTCATCAAGCCCTGCTTATCGCTCTGGAAGAAGTCTATTTTTACACCCTTCACGCCTAGCCGGTGCAGCCGTGCAAATTCCTCTTTCCGTTTTTCAGCATCATGCATAATATCCCGGACCTGTTCCTCCACTTCATTATGGGGCCCTCCCGAATTATACCACATCAGTATTCCCACATTTTTACTGTTTGCATAGGCAATCAGCTGTTCTGCAGTCCCGCCTTTCATCAGGTTCCAGTTGGCATCAATAAGTGAGTACTCCCAGCCCATCTGAACAGCCAGATCGACAAAGCTTTTCAGCTTATTGAAATCCTGGGGACTATCGTGGTCTGAAAGCCAGCTCCATGATGCACGACCAGGTTGAATCCATGAAATATCCTTAATTCGGGATGGCGGACTTACATGACTTACCAAATCGGATGAAACAATAGTTTGAAGATCGGCCCCGATAATAGCTACCCTCCATGGGGAAGCCCATGGTAAGTTATCAGACTCTGCATATTGTCCAAATACACCCATCGCCTCCTCTTCTTCAGGTAATCTGACGGTATATAATCCACCTGGTGCATGAGGATTTAAATGCACTCCGTAAAAATCACCATCAGGGCCTGCCTCACTTAATAGTACCCATGCCTTATTTGTATGAAACAAAGCCGGGAAACACCAGCCGTTTTTATATGGTGAATCATCACCAATCGCTACCTCACTCATATAATGGGCTTCATATGCAGGGGTCCATTTTGTTACGTCATCATATGGCTGAATCCACGCCTGGCCCTCACCAAACCGGAAACCAGTAGCTTCACCTGTAACAACAAACTGCCCGATCTTTTCTTCAGGAAAGAGATACCTGAATGCTATCCCATCATTATAGGCACGATACACAATATTCAGCCTGTTCCCATCTGAAGTGACAAACGACACCACTTTTTCATTAGCATGGTTATGCAGGCTGACAGCCTTCCCTGTCAATACTTCATAATTTTCATCAATAAGGCTTTCACGAGATGCATCAGTAAATGATAATCCTTCCGTAAAGTCTGCATCTTCACGAATAATTCCAAGCGGGGATTTCCCGATGACTTCTTTAAATCCCTCACCTGATTTCAGGGAAGCCTGATAGAAAAGTCTTCCTTCCTCAAGGGTAAGTTCCATTTTTACATTACCATCAGGAGATACCAGTTCCCATACTGACTCCTGTTTCTGTTCACAAGCAACGAATAAAATAAATGTTGCCATGGCAAGTATAAGTTTAACATTCTTCATCTGTTGATTTCTATTAAGTACAAATTTTTATTTTTCATAAGCACAACCACTCTAAAACCTATCTGAGCAAGCTGCTTTTTCTATGCCATCCATGGCCTTTGCCGTTCTCTTGCAGAAGAAAGGGCAGCAATTGCAGTGTTTACATTATCCACTACCTGGAAATCATACATACCAACGCATATAAAATCGGCACCGTTTTTATAAGCATACCGGAATGCATCCTCAGGCCTGAGCGCCCCTGCAGCCAGTATCTTAAATGCAATCCAGGGCTGAGGTAAAGAATTCATAAACTGTATGGTTTCTTCGGGTTTGAAGCAGTACATGTTATCGTGCCATTCAGGGTGCTTAGCCGACCAGTAATTGTGGTGATGAAGTGTTTTCATCCAGAAATCGGTTTCAAGTCCCAGTTCCACACAACGCATAATGGTTTCGATGCGGTGCGCACCAATGCCAACGGGTAATCCGGCATCACGCACCAGGTTCATGGCCCCCACAATTTCATCTATACGGTTGTGCTCAATGTAATGGTCAGCAGTTTCTCCCTGAATATAACAGGCAGTGGCACCATCGTCAATTGCTTTTTTTACAATATCGATATATTCGCTGTATGGCTTTGGGGAAGGAGTGCCTGTACCGTCATAATTTAATCCCGCACAATCGGCTATGAACTGCATTTTGCCATATCCTTTCTTCCAGTACTCATTGATGACAGGACCTATCACAGTATTGGAAAGCAATGTATCTACACCACACTGCTCCGACACCTGGAAGGTTTCGAATATCTTCTGCTTTGTATGGTAAGCCCTAACCAGCGAAGATACATAAATAAGATCGCGGGAATGGGCCCAGCCACTGAGCAGGTTGCCGCCAAGTATCATTTTACTGAATACCTTATCTTTAATCTTTCCCTTCGGCAGTTCCCCTTTCAGGTCAGAAATCTGCTTCACCTCGAACTTTTTAATACTTGCTCCCGAAATGGCATCAGCCAGTCCCTGTTCCTCACTGCTGTAAATCTTCAGCTTTGAAGCCACCCCATAGGATAATGCTCCAAGCACTGGAATTGTAGCAAGATGCCTGAGCACTTCACGCCTTTTTATTCCATTTACGTCAGGTTCAGCCATGGCCGGCTGTTCCTTCCTGTCGGTCTGGTTAACAATTTGCAGGCGTTTACTGAAAAAGGAATCGGTGAGCCCATCAAGTCCCAGAAATTTACCTGTCCTGAAAAAAGAAAGAATTACAAGGGCAGCAAGTTCAATGATATCTTTGCTTACCACAAGGTAGCTTCCTTCGAACCCGTTGCCGGGATTGGAGGCAAAGGGTGGATTGGCCATATAATATACAGCCAGAAGACCTATTCCTGCAAATTGTGCCACACGGGTAAGCAATCCAAGGATTAAGCCAAGACCGATGAGTATCAGCCCCCATACATTCAGAAAATCAACAACGGCAAGAACAGCATCATTCTGCGCCATGCCTGTAAATATACCCTTCAGAAAACCAGAGGAATTCATCAGGTAACCATAAGCGCTCCATCCCGGAGTCAGAAGTTTGACAATCCCTTCATACAGGAAGTGCCAGCCAATGAGCACCCGCAATGCTACCAAAAAATACATGTGCACAGGACTAAGGATCATTCTGTTGGTTTTCATCTTTTTATTGATTTAATATCCTTTACAATATAAAGCTATTTTCTCCTTCTTTCAGCTTCCTGATAATTCCTTTATGTTCAAACGTTCCACTCATTCCGGCTGGAAGTACAATCCTTGATTGCAGACCTTTCCTGACATGCCGGTATTCCACTTCAATACGCCCGTTCACATGGGGCATGTCAGCTTTTACATGCTTCAGATCCCCCAGGAGCGGTTTGATTTGAACTGAATTAAACCCAGTATCGCCAGGCTTTATTCCACATACAATACTCAGCAGGTGATACGCAGGATGTGCGCTCCATGCATGGCAGTCGGAACGGTCGTGTGATGCAAATCCCGTTTCACCACAGGTTGTATGTCCACGATCAATAAACTGATGCCAGAAATCAAGGTTATCAAGGTAAAGATGCCCGTTACCTGTTTTTTCCATAGCTTCAAACAAAAAGAATGAGAAGTAGGAGCTCGCCATTTCTTCAAAGCCATCATACTCAAGAATGCGATGCAGCAAATCCGACTGCAGTGAGGAAGGCAACAGGTCACACAAAATGGCCATTATATTTGTATGTTGCGAAAAGATTTCCCTGTCAGCATAATCACGGAAGAGCTGTCTTTTTTCATCCCAGCAATTAGCAAACACGGCCACTTTGATACTTCTGGAAAGTTGTTCCCAGTGCACCGCACGGTCTTCAAAACCTATCTGATGATACAGGCGTGCAGCACAGTCGAGGGTATGTGCAAAATATAAGGTAAGCAGGGCTGACTGCCGCATCTCCCTGTTTTCATCCGGACGCGGAAGACTACCTTTGGTAATGCTCCAGTCAATAAAATTCTGGTTTTTAACTGTACCTATCATCCCAGTGCGTTCATCAAGATGCCGTTCATAAAATCGCAGTACTCCTTCCATTTTAGGATAAAACTGAGCTACGAATGCAGAATCATCACGCCAGAAATAGTAATCATGCAGCGTCTGAACCCATGCCATCGACCAGCTTCCCATGTCGAAATCGAATCGGGAAGGATAAGCCGATTTAAATAACCCGGTTTCCCTGTTTTCCGACTGCGGGTAAAGGCGAAGCACTTCCCGAAGCAGACGGTCATCAGTAGAATTGTATATCGAAATTGCAGATATCGGACGGTTATCGCCACCATAACTCAGCTGCTCATAGAAAGGCGTATCATAATAGGTTTCTCCTGAGCACATCTCCAGCGTACGCTGGCTCATGCTGAATATTTCGTTCAGGCGTGGGTTATCGCTTTCAAAACGGGCCATCTCAGGATATGGGTAACCAGAATATTCGAGATGATATGAAGCAATCTCCAGTGGCTCGTCTTTGGTTTCCACATTAAACTGAACGTAGCGGAAACAGCGTTTCCACAACGGGCGGAAAGTTCTTTCAGCACCATCGGCATGGAAAATGTCCCATACTCCGAACATATTCAGGTTATTTACCGAATCACGGTGAGCCTTCAGATGCACCTCTTCATACAATGCCTCAGCATATTTCACCTGCACCCGGCTTCCTTTCCCTCCCCTGATCGTTAGCTCAGGGTAACCCATTGTCAGAACTTCAAAATCCACAAGGATTGACGCTTTTGTTTTGGCCGGGATTTTAAGTGCACTTTTACCGTTCCATAGACCAGTTGAAATATCAACACCTTCAGTCCTTCGTATTTTTTGGGGATATACCAGATGGTCAGCCATAAAAGCAATATTACGGGGTACGAGGTTCCATGGAGGTTGCTTGTCGAACCGCAATGGTTGGGCATCCACCCAGTGCCTGTCATCAAAATCAGGCGATTCCCAGCCCCACGGATATTTCCCGGCAAACACCTCATCGCCCCCGCCGCAGGCATAAAAGCCGTAAAACCAACGTTCCCTGAACAGCATTTCGTAATAGGATATCACTTCATAGGCAGGGTTCTGATAAGCTTTCCAGCCTGAACCTGTATTTATCCGGCTGTATGCTTCATCTTCAGCCCGAAGCATAAATGCAGTCTGCACCGACAAAAATGCAAGCGGTTTATCATCTCCACCATTATAGACAAGTGCGGCAAGCAAATTTTCCCCCTGCTTCAGGAAAGGGGCGATATCAATCACATCGTACTTGTAAGTTTGCAGGTCTCCCTTTGCCGGACCGTAACAGACCCGCTTGCCGTTCACAAAAAGATTGTAACGGTTATCGGCAGAGATATGGATGACCATTTCCCGGGGAACATCCTCTACTTTAAATGTTTTCCGGAAATGATACACTCCGTAAGCCAGCTGGCTTGCTGAAGGGTATGAAACCCAGGGGGCAGGTTGTGCGGTTACAGTGCTCACTGTAAGGATACAAATAATAATCCCAATGGATTTAATTACAGCTTTTAACTTCATCATCTTTATTTTTTTGTTGCAAAGTCACACTTCGCAAAATCAACTTATCAATTTAAAAATCGTTTCAGGCCCAGTGTTTATTCAAAACTTAAAACTTTGGTATCATTATAAATTGCCTGTACCTGTTCTTTTGTATTATTCCTCCATGGAAAATGCGCCCAGCACATAAACCAGGTCCAGTAAGGCTGCTGCGCCAGTATCTCTGGTGAAGGCAGCTCGCCCACTTCACCCAGGGCAATCACTTTCCCTTTCCCAAGTTCCACAAGCTGATCGTGGTGCGACTGCTTGTAATCACCTTTGTAAATATCTGCTGCCAGCACATCCACATAATCATTTCCGGGATAGAACAACTCATAGGCATACGCTTCATCATCCTTCCAGTCACGGGGTGCATTGGCATTCCAAACCCACAGCAGGTTATTCAACCCATGCTGGATGGTATACCTGTCGTACATAATTTTCCATAGCTTTATTACTCCATTTTCTCCCGGACGGTTCCCGTACCAAAACCACATGCCATTCATTTCATGGTAAGGCCTCCATAATACAGGAATACCTGCATCCCTGAATTTCTTCAGAAACTCTGCCCTCCTGTCGATCTGGTTCAGCCACATGTTAGGATACTCTGTACCGGGAGTTATAATCTGCTCCCACTCTTCATCAGTTACCATTCCCTGCACACTTCTGTGAAAACCCATGCTGTCGTGATGAAACGGTTTTACCTGGTGGTACATGAGGGTAATAATGGAACCTTTGGCATACTGCTTTTTTGCCTCTTCCAGCAGGGATTCGTCTAAATGGGAAATATCGGTGCCCCACACTACCGGAGTTTTACCAGTGATTGCAATAACCGAATCGGTCGATCGCATCAGTTCATGGGGATAATTATGCTGGCCCGACAGGGTTTGCTTCCCGCTGACTGAATAAAGATACTCCAGCAATTCACGGGCCTCAGGAATGGCGTTGGGATCGACCGGCTTAAACTTCCCGTCACTGCGTGAGATTATGAGTCCAGATAGCAGTGCGGTTATCAGAAACAGTTTTAAACTTCGCGTGATTTTAATTTTCATTTTCAAATGGTTGATAGAATGTTTATATAAATCCAGATGGATGCAAAATTTATTATTGCTGTTCAGGGCATCAATTGAAACCAGGGATTTTGTTTATGGTTCTTTTCCAGCAAGGGCAGCAGCTCTTTCACCTTCTCAGGATTCTCCATTGCATGATTATGCTGCTCTGCCAAATCCTTCTCCAGATTATACAATTCTACATAGGTCTTCCCGGGCTCCCGTACATTGAGCCGAATCAGTTTCCAGTTGTCCTTTATTACTGACTGTTTTCCTCCCTGTTCATGAAATTCAAAATACAGGTGATCATGTTTCTCCTGCATTTGTCCAAGCATTGCCGGAAGGTATGAAATGCCATCAGTGATTTCCGGAATTTCTATCCCGGCCACTTCACATGCAAAGGGCATGAAATCCCAGAAAGCCGAAACATGAGCGGTTTTGGTCCCGGGCTCAATTTTTCCGGGCCACCATGCAACAAACGGAACCCTGATTCCTCCTTCATATAAATCGCGTTTATGTCCACGAAGTGGATAATTGCTTTCTTCGTAAAAAATGCCAGGAGAATCACCCCCATTATCACTTGTGAAAATCACAATTGTGTTCTTATCCAGATAAAGTTCTTCCAGTTTGTCCAGGATTTTCCCCACATCATTATCGAGGCAGGTTATCATGGCAGCATATCCTTTTTCACTTTCGGTCCAGGCTTTTTCTTCATAAGGTTCAAATGAAGGAATATCGGAGTAGCGCTTACCTTCAGGGGCTTCACCGTTGTCGTGTGGGATAATCACTGACAGATAAAGAAAAAACGGGGTGTTTTTATGTTCTTCAATGAAGTAAAGAGCCCTGTCAGTAAACAATTCCTGGGAAAACTGACCAATCTGGACCGGATAACTGCCCAGTCCTTTTGTCCAGTGTGCCGTATCAGTCCAGACCACTTTGTTGTCAAGATAAACTTTCTCCCCGTTATCCATCAGGTATTCAGGCGCATGATTATGTGCCAGCACCTGGCACAGATAGCCGTAATAGGAATCAAAGCCCTGTTTATGCGGATCGCCCGAAGTACCCTCTACCCCCAGTCCCCACTTGCCTATAAGTGCTGTAGTATATCCGGCATCTTTTAAAAGTGAAGCTACTGTCACTGTATTTTCAGGAAGAGGCAGCTGCCCGTATGGTTCCCACTGCATGTTACCCCTGACAGGTGTATGCCCGGTATGTTGTCCGGTCATCAAGGCTGAACGTGAAGGTGCACATACCGATGTTCCTGCATAATGACTGGTAAACATGATACCCCCGGCTGCCATCCGGTCAATATTTGGTGTCTGGATACGTGTGCCCCCATAACAGCCCAGATCATTGTATCCCATATCATCGGCCATGATGTAGATGATATTAGGCTTATCGTCCGGTCTTTCCTGAACCGACGTACCAGGCTGACACGATATGAATGCAGTGAAAATGATGATCTGAATGATAATGACTTGATTTCTCATGATTATACTTT
>OBJA01001432.1_pt1 | contig 16379 bp, 21 predicted proteins | sample 1519751 | NCBI WGS metagenome assembly OBJA01 (sample SAMEA3881238, study PRJEB22517) | soil metagenome | biome: lake sediment; feature: soda lake sediment; material: sediment, water from around vicinity | place: India | collected 2013-12-23 | depth 3 m | reverse complement strand
GCTGCCGGCGCCTCGGTCACGGCGGGCGCTTCCGCGACCGCGGTATCGGCCACGGCGGTCATGGCCGGGGCCGCCTCCCCTTCCAGCAGGGAACGGGTGCGGGCAATGATTTCATCACTCTTGAAGGGCTTGCCCACCAGGTCCGTGGCGCCATGGCAGCGCACCTCCTCCAGCAGGCCGCCCAGGTCGCCTTCCTTGCCGGTGATGACGATGAACGGCAGGGAACGGATATGCGCGTCGTCGGATCCCCGTACCCGTGCCAGCAGGCCATAACCATCCAGGTTGGGCATGGACAGGTCGCTGAAGATGCACTGCACGGCGGGCTCGGCGACCAGCTTGGACCAGGCATCCTCGCCATCCACGGCCTCGATCAGCTCGAATTCATCCTTGAGGATCTTCTTGATGGCCACCCGCATGAGCCGCGAGTCGTCGACGATCAGGACGGTGGGACGGGCAGCCGGAAGACCCGGCTGGGGAAAGGATATCGCGTTATTTTTCATCAGCATTCCTCAGCTCGAGTCGGATTGGGCGCTGGTATGGGCTTCCTCTGGGGGGTTAGCGGTCGTAGCAGACGGAAACTTTATGACGCAGTTCACAAAACGGCGGTTTACGGTCCGCCCGGATCTGTGGAATCATGGCCGCGGATTTTTTCCACATCATCCATAAACAAACCACAACAAGGAGAAAACATGTCTGGTATTCATACGGTTGCAACCGCCTCCCTGCTGGCCGGCTGTCTTGCCCTCGTCGCCTGCGGTGGCGGTGGCGGTGGCACGCCCACCCCCCCCGTCTCGACCTCCCAGGCCAGCATCGACTGGGACAATGCCGATGTCCTGTCCGAGGCCAGCACCGAGGCCAGCATCATGCTCATCGATGGCGGCGACCTGGGCGACGACCTGCTCGGCGGACTGCCCGTGGCGGTCACCAGCACATCCTCGGCCGAGTTGGCCACCCGCCTCGGCCTGGAACTGGGCACCCGGCTGAATGCGCTGAGTATCGCCACCGGGGCCACCGTGGAGGATGTCAGCGAAATCTGCGACGGTGGCGGCACGGCGACGATCAGTCACACCGAGACCGATTTCACCCTCAGCTTCAACCACTGCACCATCGAGGACATGACGGTCAACGGCACCGTAAGCGTCACCGCCTCCAATGACGGCGACAGCTTCACCATGCAGTTCGAAGACATCACGGTGCAGTACGACGGCGAGACCCACCTCTTCAGCATGACCATGGCCTGCACCGGCCTGCAGACGGACTCACCGAGCTGTGTCTATTCCTCGGAGTTCGACGGCACCCACGGTACCTACCGGATCGAGGACGCCACCCTGAGCGGCGACTACTTCACGGGCTACAGCGTCTCGGCCCGCGTCTATGTCGGCGAGTACGGCTACGTGGACATCAGCACGGGTGAACCGATCCGGTTCGATGAGGCCTGCGAACTCGATGTACCCAGCAGCGGCAGCCTTTACCTGCAAGGTAGCGGCGGCACCAGCGCCAGCGTAAGTTATGAAGGCTGCACCCAGTTCCAGGTGTGCATCGATTCCGACTGCGCGTTGTACAGCTGGTAAGCCGCGAGGCGCATCCCGTGACCCCAACCTTACCGCCACCCCCGTGCGGGGTGGCGGTCTTCATCCGTGGTTCGGCCATCGGACTGTGCCTGGCACTGTCCCCGCCGCCCCTTTGGGCCGGGGACTGGTCCTGGCAGCTGCAACCGTCCATGACGCGTTTCCAGGTCCTGGAATACGGGGCCGGGGGCTCGCGCCTGGTGCGGGAGTCCGGCTGGATACCCGGGCTCGCCCTGCAGCTCGAGCGGCAGCAGGAATGGGGGCCGACCGGGTTCGTGCGCCTGGAGTCCCAGCAGGGCAGTATCGACTACGCCGGGCGCACCAGCCTGGGACAGGCGCACAGCACCCGCACCGATACCCGCCGGCTTGCCGTCAGCCTCGGGCTGGAGCACGAAATGGCGCTGGGTCCCTGGCCGCTGGGCATGGTACTGGCGCTGAGCCACCAGCGCTGGGACCGCGACATACAGCCCCGTGGGAGCGTACGCGGGCTGGAGGAGACCTATCACTGGAGCGGTATCCGCCTGGCGCTGGGACCCACCTGGCGCCAGGACGGCCGCACGACCCGCCTGCGGCTGGGTGTGCAACGGCCACTGGAACCGCGTCTGGAGGTGAAGCTGGATGTGCTGGGTTACGGCACGGCCACACTGCATCCCCGGCCCAGATGGGGTCCCTACGCGGAACTCTCCCTGCGGCGTGACGCGGGTACGGACAGCTGGCTGGGCCTGGTGGTCCGCTACGATGAGCAACGCTTCGCCGCCAGTGACCGTGTCACCCTCTACAGCGGCACGCACAGCCTGACCCTGCGGGAACCGGAGCTGGAGAACCGCCAGCTGCAGATCGGCCTGACCTGGTCCCGGCGACTCTAGCCGGACCGGCAGGCGGCATGCCCTATCCGCGCGGCCTACTGCACCTGCCAGCTGCCATCGGCCTGCCGGCAGGCGGTGCCATAGACCTTTTCCGGGCGCCCGCCGATGACGGCATCGATGGTGTATTCACGGCAGGGGCCGGCGCTGGTCTCGTAGGTGCTCGTGGGGACCACGGTATAGCTGTTGCCGGTATCGGGGTTGCGCCACTGCGAGGGCACACCGGTGCGCACCGTCTCCAGGGTCTGCGCGGTCTTCATCCGGTCCACCTCGTCCATGGAACGCCCCACCGCGCCGCCGATGGCCGCGCCCGCCAGGGTGCCGGCGATGATGGCGGCCGTGCGCCCCCGCCCGCCGCCCACCTCGGAGCCCAGCACGCCACCCAGAATGCCACCGATCACCATGCCGGCCTGCTCCTGTTGCCCCTGGTAGGTCGCGCAGCCCGCGAGGGAAACCAGGGTTGCCAGTGTCATGGACACCAGGATCTTCTTCGTCATGATTCCGTCTCCTTGCCGAACAATGGGATCCATACCCGAAAGAATAGAATATCTGTCCACCCCGCGCCCAGGGAACGAGGCTAGAGCAGGACGTGCACCTGGGAGCGCACCTCTTCGGGCCTCTGCTGGACCAGGTTCTTGTCCAGGGTCTCCACCAGGACCTTGGCCAGCGGCCCCTTCAGCTCGGCCCGCAGCCTGCCCAGCATGGCCGCCGGGGCGACCAGCACGAACTGGTCGAAAACCCCTTGTTTGCGTTCCTGATCCAGGCGTTCCACCAGGTGACGGGCGAACTGGTTGCGCGCCTCCTCCTGGGCGCTGGTGGGCTGATCGTACACCCGCAGGCCCTGTCCCGCGGCACCGCGGGCGTTGCCGGGCCGGTCACTCACGAGTTCCTGCTCCTGCAGGCGTCCCGCCGGGGAGGTGAAATCCTCCACCTCGCGCAGGGCCGCCTTGGGGGTATCGGCCATAAAGAGTCTCGCCCGGCTGCTGTCGGCTACCAGGATCATGGTCTTGGTCATGGCACTGTCTCCTTCTAGTGTTCATTGCCAATGATAGTGAATTTCAATTTGCGCCTTGCGGGGAGGAATGCCTTGACGGCGGTCATGATCCACCGCGATTGTTCCAGCGCGCCATTTCCCCCTGGCTTTGCAACGTTTATTTAACGGGGTACCGGGTCTATACCTAGTCTGAACGGACCCGCGACCACTCGGCCGCAGCGCAAAACCACAAGGAGACCCGCCATGAAACAGTCCAACCACGTGGATACCACGGTACACCAATACGATGCCCTCAACTACGTGGGCACGGACCCTGACCTCCGAGACCGGACACAGAGCCATCGCCTGCACGAGCCGGGGCTGATGATCAGCACCAAGGACCCCATCACCGGCCGCGACATCGAGGATGTGGAGGGCCATCCCTACCATGTGGACGGCGACCTGGTGATCTATTTCGAGAACGAGCAGACCCGGCAGGAATTCCTCGATATGCCCCTGGATCACCCGGTCCACCTTCCCGACAACCCCGATGAGGATTGGGTGGCCGAGGGCTGACAGGCACCACCGTACACCCAAACCTTGGGATACCAGCGGAAATTTCAGCAGGAGCAGCCCTGACAGCGAGGCATCGGGCAAGGTGAGGAAGCGGGGCCAGGCAACGGGGGACGGGATGACCCGCCCCACGTACCGCGCCGATGCCAAACGGATTGCAGTGCGCTACCATAGCGACCCCGAACCGTCCCCGACGATCCGAAGACGCGAACCCCTGCCCCGCACATGCAACCCCGCCGGATCCCCAGTCCCAGTCCTTAGCCGCCTCCCATGCCTGCCAGCGTCCCTGCGCCATACCCCTACCAGCCCCCCCCCGACGAGGGGCTCGACATCCGCTACCAGGACCCGGACCTGCTGGTGGTCAACAAGCCGGCCGGGCTGCTGTCGGTGCCCGGCCGCGGGGCCGATCGACAGGATTGCCTGACCCGGCGTGTGCAGGCCCGGTTTCCGGGCGCCCGCACCGTGCATCGCCTGGACATGGAAACCTCGGGCCTGCTGCTGCTCGCCCTCCATGCCAAGGCGCAGCGCCGGCTGGGGCACCAGTTCGAACGACGCGAGGTGCACAAGGAATATGTCGCCGTCGTGCAGGGACGGCTGTCCCATGCCGCCGGCAGCATCGACCTTCCCCTGCTCGCCGACTGGCCCAACCGCCCCCGGCAGAAGGTGGACTTCCTCCACGGCAGGCCCGCACTGACCCATTACCGGCATCTGGAGGCGGCCACGGACAGCAGCCGTCTCCTGCTCACCCCGGTGACCGGTCGCTCGCACCAGTTGCGGGTCCACCTGTGCCACCTGGGTCATCCCATCGTCGGGGATCGCCTCTACGGGGCCACGGGGGCTGCCGACCGCCTGCTGCTGCATGCCTGCCGCCTGCGCTTACGCCATCCCCGGGATGGGCGTCTCCTGCACATCGACTGCCCACCCGGCTTCTGAGGGATGCCTTCCGGCATGGAGCCCGTCACGCTTGCCATCACCCTGGCCATCCTGCTGGCGGCCTATTTCATCCGCGGCATCACCGGCTTCGGTTCGGGACTCATCGCGGTGCCGTTGCTGGCCCACCTGCTGCCGCTGCAATTCGTGGTCCCCCTGTGCCTGGTGCTGGATTTCAGCGCCTCGCTGGCACTGAGCCGGCACGGACGCCGCCAGGTACGCTGGGACGAGATCCGTCCCCTGCTCCCCTTCACGGTGGCCGGCATCGTGCTGGGGGCCTTGCTCCTGCTGAATCTGCCACGGGAGCCCCTGCTGACCGGCCTGGGGCTGTTCGTCATGCTGTTCGGCCTGCGCTATGTGTTCAATATCCACGGCGAGGGCGCCATCTCCCGCCTGTGGGCCATGCCGGCGGGCCTGCTGGGCGGCATGATCGGCGCCCTGTTCGGCACGGGCGGCCCACCCTACGTGATCTACCTCACCCACCGCCTACGCGACAAATTCGAATTGCGGGCCACCTTTTCCGGGCTGTTCCTGCTGGAAGGCGCCTTGCGCATCCTGACCTTCCTGGTCGCCGGCCTGCTGCTGCAGGCACGACTGTTCCAGGTCCTGCTGCTCGCCATCCCCGTCATGGCCGCCGGCCTGTACCTGGGCAACAAGGTGCACGTGGGCATCAGCCAGCGGCAGATGATCCTGCTCATCGGCCTGCTGCTGGTGGTCAGCGGTGGTTCGCTGCTGTGGCGGGCCTGGGCCTGACGGGGTGACGCACCATTGCAGGCGCGGGCGCAACCCGCCCCTGCGGGGTCAGGGGCTCATGCCCCGGTGGTAACGGGCAGCTCCGGACCCAGGACGCAGTCGACCACACTGAAGCCGTGGTCTTCGAGCGCCTCGGCCAGTTCTCCCCAGCCACAGCCGGGATGGGCCTCCTGCGCCCGGGCGATGATGCCGGTGACATGGCGGTAGACCTCGTGCTCCTCGAAATCCTCGGGGACGGACACCAGGCGGATCTGCTCGTACACGGGGCTGGGCAGGATCATCAGGCGGGTCGGCATGGGCTATTCCTCATTCGAGCAGGCCTCGCAGCGACTGGATACGTTGCAGTTCCACTGCGTTCAGGCGGGGGTAATCCAGTTCCAGCTTCTGCAGGCTGGCGATGATGATCTCCGCCACGCAGAGGCGCATATAGGCCTTGTCGTCGGCCGGGATCGCGTACCAGGGCGCCCAGGGCCGGGAGGTGTTGGCGATGGCCTCCTGGTAGGCCTCCATGTAGGCATCCCAGTATTGCCGTTCCCGCACGTCGGCTTCGGAGAACTTCCAGTTTTTTTCCGGTTCGTCGATGCGGGACAGGAAGCGCTTGCGCTGCTCCTCCGGGGAAAGGTTCAACCAGAACTTCAGCACCAAGGTGCCGTTGCGCGCCAGGTGCTGCTCATGGTCGCGGATGGAGGCATAACGATCCTGCCAGAGTTGCGGCAGGGATTCATACCCGGGGAGGTGCTGCCGTTCCAGGTGCTCCGGGTGGACCCGCACCACCAGCACCTCCTCGTAGTAGCTGCGGTTGAAGATGCCGATGTTGCCCCGCTCCGGGAGGCGGCGGCTGGTGCGCCACAGGAAGTCGTGGTTGAGTTCCAGCGAACTCGGTTGCTTGAAGGAGAACACATGACAGCCGGCGGGATCGACGCCGCGCATCACGGCGCGGATGGTGCCATCCTTGCCGGCGGCATCCATGGCCTGAAAGATCAGCAGCAGGGCATGGTGCTGGTGGGCATAGAGCCGCCGCTGCAGCTCGTCCAGTACGGGGATGCAATCGGCCAGGCGCTGGCGTGCGGCCTTCTTCCCGGGGCCCCCCTCGGGGGGACGGGTGGAGAAATCCCGGCAGCGGAAACTGCCATCGAAGGGTGCCAGGAAAGGGCTGTCCACCGCTTCATGCATGGCCTGTATCCCCGCCCCCGATCAGGGACAGTCACCGATGCGTCGCCCGGTCATGGTCTGTGTCATCTTCATCGGCCCCATGGGACCGCCATCCATGGTCATGACCACGCTACCCTCGTAGCGGTCGCCGGAATAGACGATCTGGCCGCTGCCGGTCATGGTCATGCCATCCTGCTGGCATTGCACCCGCCAGTGGACGGTCTTGCCGGAAGCCTCGTGCTCGAGCACCTTGCATTCCTGCCCGGGCGATTCCATCTGCGGCACCAGGTCTTCCTCGGTGACACAGTTGCGGTGGGTCATGGGCGGAGGCGAGAGGGGCAGGCCCTCGATCTCCGATTCGATGTGGCTCTCCCAGAGACCTGCCTTGACATCCAGCGCCGCCATCCCGGTGTTCACCAGCAGCAGGCTGCACAGGCCGATGGCGGCCCGTCCCGCGATCTTTTTCATGTTCTTGTCCTTGTGATTCCCCAATGAAGCGCGACCGTGCCCGGCGAGCGCAGCTTGCTGCGGCGCCGGGGCATGCCCGATCCGCTGCTTACAGTACCGTATTGTGAAGGGAATTTCTCCCATGGCGGCGGCCAGGACACCCAGACGGCGGGAAACAGCGCCCCGCGTACGCCTGTCTTGCCGCCCGCAGATAATCTGGGTACCTTAAACCCGCGTCGTACCTGAACCGCACCCGCCTGGCGGGTGCCCCCGCGACCACTTTTCGGGATGGAACATGACCCTGCGCCGGGACGATTTCAGCCCCACTGCCTCACAAGCCATCAACCGCGTGCTGCAGGCGGAACAGGAGGCCAAGCAGGCCATCACCGCCGCGGAAACGGAGGCGGCCCGTCTGCTCGAGGCCGCCCGCCAGCGTGCCGCACGCATCCTGCGCCATGCCGACAACCGCATCACCCTCATCCACCAGCGCTGCAACCAGGGCCTGGCCCGCGCCATCGACGCGCGCGTCCTGGCGCATCATCGGCATCTCGCCGATCTCAGCCAGCGCCTGGAACTCGACGATGAGCGCATCGACGCCATCGTCACCGAACTGGCGGTCAGCATGACCGGTGCCGACCCGCAAGGTCGCCATGGGACCGAGTGACGCGGGGCGCCACGACTACATCCAGGCACGCCTGCAGGCGCGCCACGGGCGACGACCCGACGCCGCGCTGTGGCAGCGCCTGGGGGCACTGCGCGATCTGTCCCTGTTCCTGCAAACGGGACGCAACAGCGGCCTGCGCCCCTGGCTGGAAGGACTCGCGCCCGATAGCGCGCCGCACCGCATGGAACAACTGCTGCACCAGCGGTTCCGTACCGAGACCCGGCTGGTGGCCAGCTGGCAGGCACGCCGCTGGCAGCCGGCCGTGGCCTGGATCGCCCACTGGCCGGACCTGCCGGCCCTCGGCGGCCTGCTGCGCCATGACACGCTGCCGCAATGGATGAGCCAGGATCCCGACTACGCCGCGCTGGCCGGCCTGCCGCGGGCGGCACGCACCGAGGCGCTGCTGCAGACCCGCTGGGCGACCCTGGCCCGGCAACACCAGGGGGACAGGGACCTGCGCACCACCTGGCTGCGCCACTGGCCGCAGCTGTGGCCCCGGGGAGAGCGTGGCAACCGCGACCAGGTGCGGGAGCTGGCCAGGGCGCTGGCGAGCGCGCCGGTCCCCCCACCCAGCACCCCGGCCGCGGATCACCGGCAGCGCGAACAATGGCAGGCCTGGCTCACGATCCGGTTTCGGCGCATGTCCCGTGCCCCGGTCAGCGGCATGCTCTATCTGTTCCTGGTCGCCCGGGATCTCGAACAACTGCGCGGCGAACTGCTGCAGCGCCGGCTGTTTCCCGCACCCGGTGTGGAGGCGGGCGATGGCCCTGCGTCCTGAACCCGCCCACTGGTTCGAGTGCCTGGTTGCGCGCGAGGACCTGCCGGCCTGCCTCGAGTGCCTGGCCGCCAGCGGCGAGATCCAGCTCGCCGCGAGCATGGCCCAGGAGCCGGGCGAGAGCACGGCCGACCTGGCCCCCCTGCTGGAGGAGTTTCACCAGCTGGCCGGGCGCTATCGCCCCTACTGGCCGGCCGCCGTCCCGCCCGCCAGGGCAGTCGGCAAGCCGGCGCGTAGCCTGCGGCAGATCCTGCGCCTCCTCCAGGCCTGGACCCCGGTGGCCGACCCGCTCATCTTGGAACTGGAACGCCTGCAGGCGGAATCCGTCGACCTCACCCACCTGCGGGAATGGTTGCTGGCGGTGCAGTCCGAGCCACTGGATCTAGGGCTGCTGGCAAGTGCCGGCCCCTTGCTGAGCCTGCAGCTCTACGCGGTCCAGGATCCCGCTGCCCTGCCGCCACCACCGTTACCCTGGCTGCACTGGACCCTGGCCGGCGACGCGGGCGCGTTTGTCCTGCTGGCCGGTCCCGCCGGGCAGGGCGCGGCCCTCGCCCACGAACTGAGCGCGCAGCGGGTACGGCGCATCCCGCTGCCGGCCTGGTTGCACGGCCGCCCGCGTGCGGCGCTCGCCCAGCTCGAGACCCGCCTCGAGCTCCAGGCCCGGCGCACCACCCTGCTGCAACGGCAGCTGCAAGCGACCTGGGAGCAACAGGGACTGGCACAGCGGCTGGGCGAGATCGCGCGCCTGGACTGGTTCCTGCGCCAGGGCCGCTACCAGGTGAACAGCGACAACCTCGCCTGGCTGCGGGGCTGGAGCAGCGCCCTCGATGCCCGGCGACTGCAGGCACGGCTGGCCCGCGGCGGGGTGCGTGCCCTGATGCGCTTCGGCCCGCCGCCCGCGGGCCAGACCCCGCCCCTGGTCCTGCGCAACCCGCGCTGGGCGCGTCCCTTCGAACTGTTCCCGCGGCTGCTGGGCATGCCCTCCGCCCAGGAGGCCGATCCGAGCCGCATCCTGGCCCTGGTGGTGCCGCTGCTGTTCGGCTACATGTTCGGGGATGTGGGCCAGGGGCTGGTACTGCTGCTGGCGGGGCTCCTGTTGTGCCGCCGCTGGCCCATCACCGGCCTGCTCATCCCCGCCGGCGCCAGCGCCATGGTCTTCGGCCTGCTGTTCGGCAGCCTGTTTGCGCGCGAGGACCTGATCCCGGCCCTGTGGCTGCATCCCATGAACGAGCCGCTGCTGGTACTGGCCGTGCCACTGGTGTTCGGCGCACTGCTGCTCCTGCTCGGCCTGCTGCTCAACGGCCTGGAGGCCGCCTGGCGCGGTGCAGCACGCCACTGGTGGTGGCGCGAGGCGCCGGTGATCCTCCTCTACCTGGGACTGCTGGCCCTGCTGCTCCACCCCGGTGCGCTCCATGCCCTGTGGTTCGGCCTCGCCTGGGCGCTGCTCGGCGGTCTCCTCACCGGACGGGGCCATCCCCTCGCGCGCCTGGGGCTGACCCTGGGCGAGTTGTTCGAGCAACTGTTCCAGCTCGCCGTCAACAGCCTGTCCTTCTCCCGCGTCGGCGCCTTCGCCCTGGCGCATGCCGGCCTGTCCCAGGCGGTGATGGCCCTGGCGGGCCTGGCCGGGCACGGGGGCTGGCTGGTGCTGGTGCTGGGCAACCTGTTCATCCTCGCCCTGGAAGGCCTGGTGGTCTCCATCCAGACCACGCGCCTGGTGCTGTTCGAGTTCTTCATCCGTTTCCTGCGCGCCGAGGGGCGAGGTTTCACCCCCCTGCCGGCACCGAACTACCCCGCCTTCACCGACCCAAGGAGCCCGACATGACCCGCCCCCTGATCGCCATCGTCCTTACCCTGTTCGCTGGCCTGTTGTGCCTGCTGGGTACCGGCCTCCTGTTCCTGCAGCCGGCCCTGGCCGCCCCCGATGCCGCCGCCCCCGCCCTGGACCCGGGCATCGTGCAATGGGGTTACCTGGCGGCGGCCCTGGCCACGGGACTGGCGGCCCTCGGCGCCGGCTTCGCGGTGGCCAGTGTGGGCAGCGCCGCCATCGGCGCGGTGACGGAAAAGCCCGAGCTGCTGGGACGCACCCTCATCTTCGTGGGCCTGGCCGAGGGCATCGCCATCTACGGCCTGATCGTCTCCATCCTCATCCTCAACCGGCTCGGGGGATGACGGCGGCCATGGATGCCCCCGTCTACCTCGGTGACGAACTCGGTGCCACCGGTTACCGACTCGCCGGGGCGGAAGCCTGCGTGGTGGAATCGGACACCGATCTCGAGAAACGCCTCGCGGCCATCCGGGAGGATACCCCGCTGGTCCTGCTGGGTGCCGGCCTGGCGCAGCGCCTGCCGGCAGCGCGTCTGCAGGCCCTCTTGCGCGGCACCCGGCCCCTGGTGGTGGTCGTGCCGGATCTCGCCGGCTCCGCCGCACCGCCCGACCTGGCCGGCTGGCTGCGCGGCCAACTGGGAATGAATCCATGAACCATCCACCGGAAACACCACAGGAGGCCTTGCTGGAATTGATCAGCCAGACCCGTGAGCAGCGCTCCGCCACCATCCTGGAACAGGCGCGCGTGCAGGCACGGGAACGGGTGTGCAACGCCTTCCAGGAGGCACGCCGGCGCGTGACGCACGCCATTGCCGCCGAACGCCAGCGCGCTGCGGCGCGGCTGGCCCGCCAGGAGGCGCAATTGGAAACCCACGACCGCAGGCGCTACCAGGATGCCGTGCAGCACCTGCTGGCGCGCGCCCGGTACCGGCTGGACACCGCACTCCTGGCCCGCTGGGCGCAGGCCGACAGCCGTCGCCTGTGGCTGGAGCAACTGCTGGAGCAGGCCGTGCAGCGACTCCCCGCCTCACCCTGGACCGTCGAACACCCGGCCGACTGGGATGTCACCGAGATCCGCCACTGGCAGGAGCGCATCACGGCCCTGAGCGGGCGCCCGCCCGATACGCGGACCCGCACGGGACTGAGGGCCGGGGTGCGCATCCTGGCCGGCGGCGTCTGCCTCGATGGCAGCCTGGATGGCCTGCTGTCCGATGAAGGCGCAGTGCAGGCACGGCTGCTCGCCCACCTGGAGGCGGCACTGCCAGACAGCGGGCCGGGGGCGTCATCATGAGCGAAGCACGCCTGTCCTGGATCAGCGGGCCCGTGCTGCGCGCACGCCCCGAGGGACCCTTTGCCGTCAACGAGGCGGTGCTGATCGGCACACAGCGCCTGCTCGGCGAGGTGATTCGTCTCACCGAGGAAGAGATCGTGGTGCAGGTGTACGAGGACACCACCGGCCTGCGCCCCGGCACCCCGGTGCACGGCACCGGTCAACCCCTGGCCGTGGACCTGGGTCCCGGCCTGCTGGGCAACATCTTCGACGGCCTGCTGCGCCCCCTGTCGGGCCTGGACTCCATCCACGTGCAACCGGGCGTAAGGCAGCGGGAACCGCGCGTCTTTCCCTTCACCCCCCTCGTGGGCGCGGGCGATGAGCTCGCGGGCGGTGTCCGCCTCGGCGAGATCCTGCCCGCCGAGGGCATGGCGCAATACTGCCTGGTGCCCCCCGATCGCCAGGGCAAGGTGGTGGAGATCAAGCCCGCCGGCAGCTACCGCGAGGACGAGGTGCTGTGCGTGCTGGAAGAGGATGGCAAGCACCACGAGCTGCGCATGGTCCATGACTGGCCGGTACGCCTCCCGCGTCCCATGCGCAGGCGCCTGCCCGCCGACCGCCCCATGCTCACCGGCCAGCGCATCCTCGATGCCCTGTTTCCCATTGCCCGCGGCGGCAAGGCGGCCCTGCCCGGCGGCTTCGGCACCGGCAAGACGGTGCTGCAGGAGAGTCTCGCCAAGTGGTGCGATGCTGATGTCATCGTCTACGTGGGCTGTGGGGAGCGCGGCAACGAGATGGCCGGCGTGCTGCACGAATTCCCGCTACTGCAGGACCCGCGCAGCGGCCGGGCGCTGATGGAGCGCACGGTCATCATCGCCAACACCTCCAACATGCCGGTGGCGGCGCGCGAGGCGAGCATCTATACCGGCGTCACCGTGGCGGAATACTTCCGTGACCAGGGCCTGCACGTGGCCCTGATGGCCGATTCCACCAGCCGCTGGGCCGAGGCCTTGCGCGAGGTTTCGGGACGCCTGGGGGAACTGCCCGGCGAGGCCGGCTACCCAGCCTACCTGAGTTCGCGGCTGGCGGATTTCTACGAACGGGCCGCGCGCGTGGAAACCCTCGCGGGGGACGAGGGCTCGCTCAGCATCATCGGCGCGGTGAGTCCGCCCTCGGGGGACTTCTCCGAACCGGTCACCACCCACACCAAGCGCTATGTGCGCAGCTTCTGGGGGCTGGACCGCGGTCGTGCCCAGGCACGTTTCTACCCCGCCGTGCATCCGCTGCAGTCCTACACCGATGACGTCGACAGCATGGCGCTGTGGTGGAAGCGTGAAGGCAGCCCGCACTGGGCCGATCACCGGCGCCGTTTCCTGGAGATCCTCGAGGAACAGGAGCGGCTGGAACGCATGGCACGCATCGTCGGCAAGGATGCCCTGCCTCCCCGCCAGCAATGCGTGCTGCTGTGCGGCGACCTCATCAACCAGGCCTTCCTGCGCCAGTCCTCCTTTTCGGACATCGACCGCTATGCCTCACCCGCGCGCCAGACGGCGATGATGAACCTGATCGCCCGTTTCGTGGAGCGCGGCCTGCAACTCGTGGAACAGGGCGCGGATCTCGCCGCCCTCGCCCACCTGCCGGTACTGCGCCGCCTGCAACGCATGGGCGAGGAGATCTCCGAACAGGCACTGGAGGAATTCCAGGCCCTGGCCTCGCAGCTGGAAACCGAACTGGGACAACTGGAAAGGACCGAAGCCCATGCAGGCTGAACTGACCCTGGCCGACGCCGCCACCCGTATCGACGGCCCCCTGCTGTTCCTGCGCCGCCAGCTCGACGTGGGCCTGAACGAATCGGTGGAGGTGATCGGCAGCGACGGCCGCCCGCGCCTGGGACGCATCGCCGCCCTGGACGAGGACTTCATGACCGTGGAGGTACTGGAATCCACCCAGGGACTGAACCTGCCGGACACCCGGGTGCGCTTTCACGGCGAGCCGCTGCACTTCGGCCTCGGTCCTGACATCCTCGGCCGGGTATTCGACGGCGTCGGCCGCGTCATCGACGACGGCCCAACCGTCGCCGCGCACCAGCGCCTGCGCATCGAGGGCCTGACGGTCAACCCGGCCCGCCGCACCATGCCGCGGGACTTCATCGAGACCGGCATCTCCACCATCGACATCCTCAACAGTCTGGTGCGCGGCCAGAAGCTGCCGGTGTTTTCCGGCGGCGGCCTGCCCCACGACCGGCTCGCCATCCAGCTCGCCCAGCAGTCCCGCCTGCGCGGGGAAAAGGCGGAAGACTTCGCCATCGTCTTCGCCGGCATCGGCATCCCCCACGACACCGCCGAGTCCTTCCGCCAGGCCATGGAACAGAGCGGCGCCCTGGCCCGCACCGCCCTGTTCCTGAACCTGGCCTCCGATTCCAGCGTGCAGCGCCTGCTCACCCCGCGCTTCGCCCTGACCGCCGCCGAATACCTGGCCTTCGAACTCGGCCGCCACGTCCTGGTGATCCTCACCGACCTCACCAACTACTGCGAGGCCCTGCGCGAGGTCTCCGCCAGCCATGGCGAGATCCCCAGCCGCAAGGGCTATCCCGGCTATATGTATTCGGACCTGGCGACCCTCTACGAACGGGCCGGCTGCGTGCAGGGCCACACGGGCACCCTGACCCAGATGGCCATCCTCACCATGCCCTCCGACGACATCAGCCACCCCATTCCCGACCTGTCCGGCTACATCACCGAGGGCCAGGTGGTGCTGGATCGGGAACTCCACCGCCGCACCGCCTACCCGCCGGTCAAGGTGCTGCCCAGCCTGTCGCGCCTGATGAAGGACGGCACCGGCCAGGGCTACACCCATGCCGACCACCCCGCTCTCGCCAACCAGCTGTATGCCGCCTATGCCCGCGCCAGCCAGGTGCGGGTGCTGGCCAGCGTGGTGGGCAGCGAGGGCCTCACCGAGGTGGACCGCCTGTACCTGCGTTTCGGCGAGGGCTTCGAAGGGGAATTCATCCAGCAGGGCGACGAGCGCCGCACCCTGGAACAGAGCATGGAGATCGGCTGGCGCCTGCTCGCCGGTTTGCCCCGCAGCGAACTGCACCGCCTGAGCGATACACAGATCGCCCGCCACATCGATCCATTGCGGGAGGCAAGCACCGATGCCTGACCAGGATCGCCTGCCCACCCGCTCCACCCTGCTGGAGCTGCGCGAGGAGCGGCAGATCATGCAGGAGGGCTATCGCTTCCTGGACGAGAAGCGCCTGCTGCTGGCTGCCGAGATCCTGCGCCAGCTGGCGCGCTACGAAACCGCCATGGCACAGTTCCGCGCCCACCAGCAGGTCGCCACGGATGCCCTGCGCGCCGCCGTGGGACGCCATGGGCTGGAGGCCCTGAGCCTGTACCCGGCCGCCCCCGCCACGAGGGCCGCACCGCCACGGACCTACAACTTCCTGGGGGTGAGACTGCTGGCGGCCGCGGACGAGCCGGACCCGCCGTTGGCCGCCACCCCTCCCGCAGAGGACCCCTCGCCCCAGGCCCGTCGTTGCGCCGAGGCCTTTCACCTGCTGCTGTTGCGGGGACGGGACCTGGCCCTGCTGTCGGGCAACCTGCAGCGCCTGATGGACGACTACCGGCGCACCGAGCGGCGCGCGCGGGCCCTGGAGGATGTACTGCTGCCGGAAACCCGGGCGGCCATCCGCCAGCTCGAGGAACAGCTCGACGACCTGGACCAGGAGGAGGCCATCCGCGTGCGCCTCAAGGCAGGACAAGCCTAGCCGGGCTCGGGTACAGTGCGCCCATGCAGGAAAACCAGCAGATCCGATTTCGCCTGGCCATCAGCGCCGAGGACTACCTGGCCTATTACCAGGGGGCCGCCAAGGCGGTGGTGGTGCGCGCCGAGGATGGCCGCCGCGTGCGCTTTCCCGCGGGCGCCCTGCAACCCTTCATCACCCACCAGGGCATCCACGGGCGCTTCGAACTCCGCTTCGACGCACGGCACAAGCTGCAGGCCCTGAGGCGCATCGGGGACTGAGCCGGATACCCATGACCGGGCCGTGACAGCGCGAATAAAGTTGTAGTATTCGGGTCAGGTATTGGGGTACACTCGAAACCGTTGCACTCAAGCCAGGTTCTTTTCAGAAATTCCTACCGGTCTTCTCCTGCGAACAACCTCTCCTCGAGTGGCAATGAACAATCGTTTTGATCTACATAGGCAATAGATATGGCTTCAGGTACTGTTAAGTGGTTTAACGAATCCAAAGGTTTTGGCTTCATCACCCCGGATGACGGCGGCAAGGACGTGTTCGTCCATTTCTCCGCGATCCAGGGTAGTGGCTTCCGCACCCTCGCCGAGGGTCAGGCCGTGAACTTCGAAATCGAGAATGGTCCCAAGGGACCGCAGGCGACCCAGGTAACCGCAGCCGGTTAACCGAGTCGTCGAGACCCCGCAGCCTCGCTGCGGGGTCTCTTCACAGGCGCAACCTGCCGGGCACGCCTGCACTCCATCCATCCGGGTCCTTCCCTCCCGGACAGCTCTCCTTTGATCCTTTTCCCGCCTGCCCGGATTTCCCAGGCCTGGTATAGTAGCCGTCAG
>OBJA01001430.1_pt1 | contig 16395 bp, 13 predicted proteins | sample 1519751 | NCBI WGS metagenome assembly OBJA01 (sample SAMEA3881238, study PRJEB22517) | soil metagenome | biome: lake sediment; feature: soda lake sediment; material: sediment, water from around vicinity | place: India | collected 2013-12-23 | depth 3 m | reverse complement strand
CTTGGCGTCCATGCCACCGGGGGCGGCCGAAACCCGCCCCGGCCGGCTTCAGCGGCACCCGCGCAAGCGCCGATCGCTTTATTAATGATGATGCAAGCCCCCGGCACTTGTTGTAAGGTATCCGGTTTACAGTTATCGATAAATTGAATCACGACCACGCGATGAAAACTTTCCCGACCGGGCTGGTCAGGCTGCTGCCGGTGGCGGCGACGGCTCCCAGCCTGGATGATAATACCGCCGATCTTGAACGACTGCAACGATCCTTGCGGCGTTGCCTGGCGGCGGACGACGCCCGGCCCCTGGTGACCCCCTGGCGCTGGGCGGCACGGGTGGCGGCCAATTTTCGGGTTGCCGGCTTTAAGGGCTCGGCGGTGGTTAATGAGGCGCCGGGGCGTTGGGAGTTGGTGGACTTTCTGCCCGGCGCCCCGGCGCTCCTGCCGGTGCTGGCGCTGGATCTGGGCACCACCCACCTGGAGGCGGCCCTGCTGGACGGCTTAAGCGGCACCGAACTGGCCCGGGCCACCCGCGCCAACAGCCAGCTGGCCCACGGTGAGGATATCCTGGCCCGGATTCACTTTGCTGCCGGGAACGTAGATGGCGGCGAAAGTGGTCTCAAAAGTCTGCAGCGGGCGGTGCTGGCCGATATCGAGGCTCTGGCCGCCAGCCTGGCCGCCGCCGCCGGTTGCCGGCCGGCGGAGGTTCGGGCCCTGGCGGTGGCCGGCAATACCGCCATGAGTCATTTTTTGTTGGGTTTCAATCCCTATCATCTTTGCCGGGAACCCTATATTCCCCAGGTCGGCGCCCCGGTGCCGGCCCCGGCCGGGGAGCTGGGACTGGGGCTGGACCCCGCCGCCCCGGTGCATGTGCTGCCGGGGGTGGGTTCCTATTTCGGCGGCGACCTGCTGGCCGGGATCATCGCCGCCGGCCTGGACCAGGCGGAAAAACCGGCCATGCTGATCGATGTCGGCACCAACGCCGAGGTGGTGGTGGGCTGCCGCGACTGGCTGGTGGCCTGTGCCGGGGCCGCCGGCCCGGCCCTGGAGGGCGGGGTGGCCAAGATGGGTATGCGGGCCGGAGCGGGGGTGATCGAGCGGGTGGATATCGATCCCGAAAGCGGCCGGATCGGCTACCGGGTGATCGCTGAGGAAAACAGGGGCAATGGCGATCATCTGCCGGGCAAAGTTGGTGACGCGGAGCCAACGGCGGGCCAGGTGCGGGGAATCTGCGGCTCGGGGATTATCGATCTGATGGCCGATTTGTTCAAAACCGGGATGATCGACATTCGCGGCAAATTCCGCCGCGAAAAAATCCCCGCCGGGCAACTGGTGGCCGGCCCGGACGGCCTGGCCCTGGTGGTGGCCCCGGCGGAGACCGGGGTCGGTGGCAAGCCGGTGCTGGTCAGCCAGGTCGATCTCGATGCCCTGATGCGCTCCAAGGCGGCGATGTATGCCATTTTAACCACCCTGATGGAGCAGGTGGGGCTGCCCTTTGCCGCCTTGGAGCGAATTTATGTGGCCGGGGCCTTCGGTCGCCATATTAACCCGGAGCGGGCGATTACCCTGGGGATGATCCCCGATCTGCCCCTAACGGTTTACCGCCCGTTGGGCAACAGCTCCCTGGCCGGGGCCACCCGTTACCTGCTGGACCGGGAGGCGCGGCAACGGGTGGGGGAGACCGCCCGGAAAATCACCTACATCGAACTTAACGTCAACCACGATTTTATGATCCGTTTTTCCGGCTCCCGCCTGATTCCCCATACCGACCGGAACCTGTTTCCCTCGGTGCCGTGGCAGCTTTAATGGGCGTACAAGATATGAATAATAAAGAACTTCTGCTGCGCATCTATCAGTGGATCAAGCCCTATCGCCTGCGGCTGCTGCTGGCCATGCTGAGCATGGTGATGGTGGCCGGTTTCACCGGCGCCCAGGCTTATATGATCAAGCCGCTGCTGGACAAAATTTTCTTTGAACAGGAGCGCACCCTGCTTAATCTGCTGCCGTTGGCGCTGATCGCGATCTTCATCGGCAAGGGGATTTTTTACTACAGCTACCGCTACCTGCTGGACACCACCGGTCAGCGGGTGGTGCGGGATCTGCGCAAGTTGATCTTCAGCCATATCCACACCCTGCCGGTATCCTTCTTCCACAAGACCCCCACCGGCGAGCTGATCTCCCGGGTGATCTCCGACGTCACCCTGGTCCAGTGGGCGGTCTCCAAGGCTCTGGTCAGCGTGCTGCGCGATCTGGTGCAGGTGGTGGTGCTGTTGGGGGTGGTTTTCTATCTGGACTGGAAGATGGCCCTGGTTTCCCTGGTCATCCTGCCGCTGGCGGCGATCCCCATTATCAAGTTCGGCAAGTGGTTCCGGCGTAACAGCACCCGCAACCAGCAGACCGTGGCCCTGGTCTCCGGGGCCATGCACGAGACCATCGTCGGCCACCGGATCGTCAAGGCCTTCGGGATGGAGGCTTACGAAAACCGCCGTTTCAGCGGCCTGGTGGACCGGCTTTACAAAATCACCGCCAAGGAGGCGCAGTTGAGCAGTATGCTGCATCCCCTGATGGAGCTGATCGGCGGCCTGGCCTTTGCCGGGATTATCTGGTACGGCGGCCATCAGGTGCTGGCCGGCCATTCCACCCCCGGTACCTTTTTCGCCTTCCTCACCGCCATGCTGATGATTTACGACCCGATCAAGGGCTTGAGCGGCCTCAACAACGTGGTGATGCAGGGTCTGGCCGCCTCGGTACGGGTTTTCGCCCTGCTGGATATCCGGCCGGATATCGTTGATCGGCCAGGGGCCAAGGTGTTGCCGCCCTTTGGCCGGGCCATCGAATTCAAAAATGTTGCTTTCAGTTATGACGGCCGGAAACAGGTGCTGCGCGACATCAACCTGACCATTCCGGCCGGTCAGGTGCTGGCCCTGGTGGGCTCCAGCGGCAGCGGCAAGACCACCCTGGCCAATCTGCTGCCCCGGTTTTTTGAAGTCAGCCAGGGGGCCATCCTGGTGGACGGCCAGGATATCCGTGGGGTTACCCTGGCCTCGCTGCGGGAGCAGATCGCCATTGTCGAACAGCAGACGGTGCTGTTCAACGACACCATCCGCAATAATATTGCCTACGGCGACGCGGGGCGCAGCGAAGAAGAAATCATCGCCGCCGCCAGGGCCGCCCACGCCTACGATTTTATCATGGCCCTGCCCGAGGGGTTTGCGACCATGATCGGCGAGGGGGGCGCCCGCCTCTCCGGCGGCCAGCGGCAGCGGCTTTCCATCGCCCGGGCCCTGCTGAAAAACGCCCCGATTCTGATTCTCGACGAGGCCACCTCGGCCCTGGACACCGAATCGGAACGGGAGGTGCAAAAGGCGCTGGAAAACCTCATGAGCCACCGCACCACCCTGGTCATCGCCCACCGGCTGTCCACCATCCGCAATGCCGACCGGATCATCGTGATGCAGGAAGGGCGGATCGTCGAGGAAGGCGATCACGATTCCCTGTTGCGCCAGGGCGGAATTTATGAAATGCTGGCGGCTTCCCAGTGATGATGACGGCCTGGCCCCAATCAAGACAAGGCAAGTTTTAACTATGCTGATTCCCGTAATTATGGCCGGCGGCTCCGGCACCCGCCTGTGGCCGCTTTCCCGCAGGCTCTATCCCAAGCAATTTCACAGCTTCGGTGCCGAGTTGACCATGCTCCAGGCCACGGTGCGGCGGCTGGAGGGGTTGCCGGCGGCCAAGCCGCTGCTGCTTTGCAACGAAGAACATCGTTTCCTGGCCGCCGAACAGTTGCGCCGTTTGGGGCTGGAGGAGGTGCCCATCCTGCTGGAGCCGGAGGGGCGCAATACCGCCCCGGCCCTCGCTTTGGCGGCTCTGCATCTGCTGGAGGAGCATGAAGACCCGGTGCTGCTGGTGCTGGCCGCCGACCATCAAATCGACGATATCGCCGCCTTTCAGGCCACCGTGCGGCAGGGTCTGGCCCTGGCCCAAGAGGGCCGGCTGGTGACTTTCGGCGTGACGCCGCAGGCCCCGGAAACCGGCTACGGCTACGTCCAGCGGGGCGAGGAGCTGGCAGGGGGGGGGTTTACGGTGCGCCGTTTCGTGGAAAAACCCGATGCCGCCACCGCCGCGGCCTATCTGGCGGCCGGTGATTATTACTGGAACAGCGGCATGTTTATGTTCCGGGCCGGCCGTTACCTGGCTGAGCTGGAACGCTGGCAGCCGGCAATGGTGGCGGCCTGCCGGGCGGCCCTGGCCGGCAAGGTGCGCGACCTGCACTTTATCCGGGTGCGGCGGCAGGATTTCTTGCGCTGCCCCGCCGACTCCATCGACTACGCGGTGATGGAAAAAACCGAAGCGGCGGCCCTGGTGCCGCTGGCGGCCGGCTGGTGCGATGTCGGCTCCTGGTCCGCCCTATGGGAGACCGGGGCCCGTGACGACCAGGGCAATCTTTGCGCCGGTGATGTTCTGGCCCGCGAGACCAACGACTGCCTGCTGCTGGCCCAAAGCCGCCTGCTGGCCACCTTGGGGGTCCGCGACCTGGTGGTGGTGGAGACCAAGGACGCGGTGCTGGTGGCCGATCGGCGGCGGGCCCAGGAGGTGAAAAAGCTGGTGGAGGAATTGGCCGCCGCCGACCGGGGCGAACATATCACCCACCGCGAGGTTTTTCGGCCTTGGGGCTCGTACGACAGCATCGATCTCGGCGGCCGTTATCAGGTGAAAAGAATCACCGTAAACCCCGGGGCCCGGCTCTCCCGGCAGTTGCACCATCACCGGGCCGAACACTGGATCGTGGTGGCAGGCACGGCCAGGGTGACCAACGGCGAGGAAAGCTATCTGGTTGGCGAGAATGAATCCACCTTTATCCCCCTGGGCCGGGTCCACAGCCTGGAAAACCCCGGCACCATCCCCCTGGAGCTGATCGAGGTGCAGAGCGGTTCTTATCTGGGTGAAGATGATATCGTGCGGCTTGAGGATGATTATGGGCGGGTTGAGTAAGGCCGGTAAGATTTATGTCGCCGGCCATGGCGGCATGGTGGGTTCGGCTTTGGTGCGGCGGCTACGGCAGGGCGGCTACCACAACCTGTTGATTCGCAGCCGGGCGGAACTGGATCTGCTGGATCAGGCCGCCGTTTTTGCTTTCCTGGCCGCAGAAAAGCCGGATTATATTTTCCTGGCCGCCGCCGAGGTGGGGGGCATCGAGGCCAACAACACCCGCCGGGCCGATTTTATTTACCACAACCTGGCCATTCAGAACCATATCATTTACGGCGCCCTGCGGGCCGGGGTGAATGATCTTTGCTTTCTCGGCTCCAGTTGCATCTACCCCCGCGACTGCCCGCAGCCCATCCGGGAAGAATATCTGCTGACCGGGCCGCTGGAGCCCACCAACGAGCCCTACGCGGTGGCCAAGATCGCCGGGATCAAGCTCTGCGAGGCCTGCAACCGGCAGCACGGCACCAGCTACCTGGCGGTGATGCCCACCAATCTTTACGGCCCCAACGACAATTACGACCCGGATTCCAGCCACGTGCTGCCGGCCCTGATTCGCAAGGCCCACGAGGCCAAGGCGGCGGGGGCGGCCGAGCTGGTGGTCTGGGGCAGCGGCAGCCCCCGGCGGGAGTTTCTCTATGTGGACGATCTGGCCGATGCCTGTGTTTTCCTGCTGGAACAAGGGGTGGGGCGGGGCTTGTACAATATCGGCACGGGAAGCGATATCACCATCCGGGAGCTGGCGGCCACGGTGATGGCGGTGGTGGGCTTTCAGGGCGAGATCGTGTTTGATCGGACCAAGCCCGACGGCACCCCCCGCAAGCTGCTGGATCTCTCGCGCCTGCATGCCCTGGGTTGGCGGGCGAAAACCCCGCTACGGGAAGGAATCGCCCTGGCCTACGCCGATTTTCTGGCCCGGCGGTAGAAAATATCGAGGCTTGGGGAGGCCAGGCCGCCGCCGGGGCCACGCTTGGTATGTGATCGGGGATGGATTGCAAATCTGTCCCCTTGTGGGCTGGCCCGATCGTCACAAGATCCCGTGGCGGGGTGCCCCGAGATTGCTTGCAGAAAATGTAAGGTGGCTTTTGCCGGGGCCAGCAGGGCTAAAAGGAGGAAGGATGCCGAAAGTTGCGTTAATTACCGGAATCACCGGCCAGGATGGAGCCTACCTGGCCGAACTGCTACTGGAGAAGGGCTATCTGGTCCACGGGATCAAACGGCGGACCAGCCTGTTTAATACCGACCGGATCGATCATCTTTACCAGGACCCCCACGAGACCGACCGCCGCTTTATTCTCCACCACGGCGATATGACCGACTCCAGCAGCCTGATCCGCATCGTCCAGCAGGTGCAGCCCGACGAGATTTACAACCTGGCGGCCCAGAGCCACGTGGCGGTTTCCTTCGAGGAGCCGGAATACACCGCCAACTCCGACGCCCTGGGCGCTCTGCGCCTGCTGGAAACCATCCGCATCCTGGGGCTGGAGGGCAAAACCCGGTTCTACCAGGCTTCCACCTCGGAACTGTTCGGCAAAGTGCAGGAAACCCCGCAGAAGGAAACCACCCCCTTCTACCCCCGCTCCCCCTACGCCGTGGCCAAGCTTTACGCGTACTGGATTACGGTCAACTACCGGGAGGCCTACGGGCTGTACGCCTGCAACGGGATTTTATTCAACCACGAAAGCCCGGTGCGGGGCGAAACCTTCGTCACCCGCAAGATCACCCGGGCCCTGGCCCGAATCAAGCTGGGGTTGCAGCAATGTTTGTACCTGGGCAACCTCGAGGCCAAGCGGGACTGGGGCCATGCCCGCGACTACGTGGAGATGCAGTGGTTGATGCTCCAGCAGGAGACGCCTGAGGATTTCGTCATCGCCACTGGCTGCCAGCACAGTGTGCGGGAATTTGTGGAAGCGGCGGCAACGGAGCTGGGCATGGCCATCCGCTGGGAAGGAGCAGGGGTGGACGAGCGCGGCTACTGGCAGGGCGCCCGCACCCCGGCGGAACCGATTGTCCGCATCGATCCCCGCTACTTCCGCCCCACCGAAGTGGAAACCCTGCTGGGCGACCCCGGCAAGGCCCGGGAAAAGCTGGGCTGGGTCCCGAAAATCGGCTTTGCCGAACTGGTGGCGGAGATGGTCCGCGAAGACCTGAAAACCGCGGAAATGGATGTGTTAAGCAGGGAGCATGGCTACCGGACCATGCGTTATCATGAATAACAGAGAGAGGCGCCCGGTGGGCTTTTCCCGAAAGAAGAGTGGCGGCTATGGTGACCAATAATGTGGTCTGTATGAAGTGGGGAACCGCTTACGGCCCCGAGTACGTTAATATTCTTTATCACATGGTGCGGCGCAATCTCAGTGAGCCCTTTCGTTTCCTCTGCCTTACCGACAACCCCGCCGGCTTGGAAAGTGGAATTGAAACCCACGCCATCCCGCCGTTGCAGGAACCGCGACCGGAATACTACAAATGTCATACCTGGCGCAAGCTTCTGCTTTTTGAGCAACCGCTTTTCGACCTGAACGGCAAGGTTCTTTTTCTGGATTTGGACGTGGTGATTGTCGGTAATCTGGATTGTTTTTTCAGCTTTTCCGATAAAATGGCCATCATTGAAAATTGGTCCCAGCCCAACCGGTTGATCGGCCAGGCTTCGGCCTTCTGCTTTGAGGTCGGCCGCTACCGCCACCTGCTGGAGCAGTATCGGGACGATCCCGATGGGGTGGCACAAAAGCACCGAACCGAGCAGGTTTATATCACCCGCGCCTTGGGTGAAGGTAATTTTGATTATTTCCCCGACGAATGGTGCAAGAGTTTCAAGTTCCACTGCCTGCCCGGGGGAGTCTTCAACAGTTTTATTCCTTCTCGCGGTTTCCCGGCGGGGGCCAGGATTATTGTCTTTCACGGCAATCCCAATCCGCCGGATGCCATTGCCGGGATATGGGGCAAACCGGTGCCCTGGTACAAAAGATTTTACAAGAGCGTAAGGCCGGCCACCTGGATTGCTGATTATTGGCGATAGGGTGGTGTTGCTGTTTAAGTTTCAGTCACCGTCGCCTGAAGAACTCCTCCGGGGGGCAGTTAAGTTTTTCACCAACAAATGGCGCCCTTTGACCGCGATTTTTTCCCATAGACTTCTGGCAGCCACTGCTGGTTTTCGTCGTCGCAATATCCGGCGACTCATAATTACCTCCCCTTTCCCGGCCGTCGTTGCTCGGGGGGGAGTGTGGTTGTTTGATGTTCCCTCAGGGTTCTGTGTGATGTAACGTTCCAATAAAGCGAAAATGTTGAGATCCTCAAGAACCCGGCGTCGGGATTCGATGATGTATGGCAGGCGGTCTGGATACTCATTGTTGGCGATAACGCTTTTTATGATTGCCTCAGCCTTGGCTGGGTCGTTGATGTCAATGGGGATGAAACTTTCCGGTGGGAAATAGTCGGAGGCATTGGGACAGCCGTGGTAAAAGGGAAGAGTGTAGCCAAGAAAAGCATCGGGTAATTTTTCCGTCAGGCCGTGGGGGCAGACATGGTTTTCCACGGCAATATGGTATTGATACGGGTCAAGGGCCTCGGCTTTATCCGACATGGGTTTAACCCCGTGGCCGTAAATATCCAGCTCCGGCATTACGGCTTTTAGTCGTTCGGTAAAATGGACCCGTAACGAGTGGTCGGTGATTCCTCCTCTGCGGGTGGAGCAGACAGTGGAGATTAACCGTTTTTTTTCCGGTGGCGCTGCTGTTATTAGTTGGTCATAAGTAGTCACCTCCCCCTCAGCAAACGGAAACCCGTAAAACCACATCTGTCCGGTTTGTGTAAAAATCGGATTGGGATGTTTAATGACCCAGGGTTCCTGGCTTGTAATGATGGTGCCGAACTGTCGGAGATAATCGGTTCCATAGACGGTTATGGTTGATGGTTCGGCGGTTATCAGAATAGTCCTGCTACGGGGGCAGCGCAGTATCTCTTGGCCGGGAGTCTGGGTATGGCCCAACAGGTCATGGTATATTACCAGCCAGTCGTAGTCCGATTCCCGATCAAAAACAAAACGACACCTTCCCCACACCGGTTCGGCATCCGGCAGTTGGCGGCGAAAATGGCGGATAGTGTTGGAATCCGGCATTCTGGCCATCAGCTTGACGGTGATTTTGTCAAGGTTTTGCCTTGGCGTGTGGTTTGATATCTTCATTAACAGTCTTGCCTATGTGTTTTCTGTTAATCATTCATAAGTTCAATGCTTTAAGTGCGGTCAGCAGTTCTTTTTTTATTTGTGAAACGGCAAAATGAATTAAAAAGCTTCGCCTTGCAGCCACTCCTTGATGGTAGCGGGCGGCGGAATTTGCGGCCAAGCAAGCCACAGCGGCAGCCAGCTGATTGGGGTTTGCCGGAAGAACCCAAGTTAGGCCACCTTCGTCGGAAGCAAGTAACTCGGCGGGATATGCCGGAGAGGCGGCAGTAATCACCGGTTTTCCGCAGGCCATGGCTTGGAAGACTTTATTGGGAATTACTCGCATTGTTTTTGGGGTTTCACCGAAAATGCCCAGCAGGATGTCGGCGCGCCTGATCCGTGCCGGCAGATCCTCATAGGGCAGCCAATTTTCAAAGGCCACATTCTTTAAACCGGTTGTGAGTTGCCGGCATTGTTCCAGCAGAGGGCCGTCGCCCAGAAAACGCCAGCGTACCGGTGGGCCGTGGTAGTTAAGAATGGCACCGGCAATGAACTGTGGTCCTTGCAGGGGAATGAAACTGCCGTAGAACAAAACTTCTGGAATGATGTTTGCCGTTTGTGCTTCCGTATAATCCTTTCGGAGGATGTGGTTCGAGGCGGATGTAGGGTGGTTGTGGTAATCTTCCGGGTCTAGACAGTCTGATGATAAACAGTCGGCGTGAGGCTGGAAAAGGTTTTCTTCTGCTCCGACATGGACCACAAAAACCTTGTCAGGCTCTGCGCCAAGAGTCTCCTGATAAAAACGAGAATGTTCTTTGGTATCGGCCAGCAGGAGGTCGGCGCTTTGCATCTGGCGTTTTTCCCGGTCAAGAAGTTCTTTGGCCTGGCGTGATTCCGGAGTGAACTTGCGTCGCTCGAACACCTGCTTGTCATAGGCGCTGATCAGCGGATCGAAAAGCAGCGGGATGCCGCGCGCGGCGCTCCAGCGGCGGGCCGGTAGCAAGTCGCGGTGGCGGAAGGCCGGCACCCACACCAGGTCGGGCCGGGGCAGCCTGCGCCAGGCGGCCTCCAGGCGGCCCAGGGGTGAGGTGCGGGGAATAAAGTCAATGATGCGCCAGCCGTGGTCGCGCAGCAGCCCCCGCAACAGGCGATTGCGGGAGTACTCCGGGTCGAAACGCCCCCACCAGAGCATGGTGCCGGAGAATTCCTTCATACCGCTTGCGACTCCGTGATGAAACTCCGGTTGATCACGGCATCGATGTACCACTGGATGGTTTTTTGCAGTCCTGTGGTGAAATCCTGCCGGGGGCGGTAGCCAAGCTCTTGCCGGCTTTTGCTGAAATCGATGGCGTAACGGCGGTCGTGACCGGGGCGATCAGCGACAAAGGTGAGCAGATCGGCAGCCTTTCCCCCCCGGCCGGCCGGGGCGGCGGGGAAATGGGCGGCCAGTCGCGATTCGGCGACGAATTTTTCATCCAACAGGCGGCAGAGCAGCCGGACCAGCTCCAGGTTTTGCCATTCGTTGGCGCCGCCCAGATTGTAGACCTCGCCGGGTCGGCCCCGGTCCAGGATCAGGTCGATGCCCCGGCAATGATCGTCCACATGCAGCCAGTCCCGGACATTGTCGCCGTCGCCGTAAACCGGTAGCGGCCGACCATGCAGAATGTTGAGGATTATCAGTGGAATAAGCTTTTCCGGAAACTGGTAGGGGCCGTAATTGTTGGAGCAGTTGCTGATGGTGGTCTGTAAACCGTATGTGTGGTGATAGCTGCGCACCAGATGATCGGAGGCGGCTTTGCTGGCGGCGTAGGGCGAATTGGGGGCATAGGGAGTGGTTTCCCGGAAGGGCGGGTCGTCGGACCTCAGAGAGCCGTACACTTCGTCGGTGGAAACATGGTGGAAACGGTGTGGGCGTGAGCTGCCGCCAAGCCAGACATTGCGGGCGGCCTTCAGCAGGATGTGGGTGCCGACCACATTGGTTTCAATAAAGGGGTCCGGGCCGCTGATGGAGCGATCCACGTGGGACTCGGCCGCGAAATGGACCATGGTATCGATTCCTTCCTCCCGTAGCAGTTTTTCCACCAACCCCTGATCGGTGATGCTGCCCTGTACGAAACGCACCGTCCGGTGCCGCTCCGCCGCCGCCAGGTTGTCCCGCCGGCCGGCATAGGTCAAGGCGTCGAGCACCACCAGGCGGTTTTCGGGCCAGGCGGCCAGGCGGTGATAGACGTAGTTGGTGCCGATAAAGCCGGCGCCGCCGGTGATCAGCAGGTTGCGGGGCTGATAAGCCATGGTGGGTGAGAGAGCGGGCATTATGCTCCTCCCCCCGGTTCGTGGTTGCGGGCGGCGGCGAAATCGCCCACCACCCGGTCGATATAGGCCAGTGTCTCTTCCTGGTAGGCGGGGTGGCAGCCGACGAAGAATACCCGGTCCAGAACTTGGTTGGCCAATGGGAAGCGGTCGGGGTCGCCCAGATCCTGGTAGCCGGGATGAAGCAGGATATTGCCGGCGAAATAGTTTCGGGTCTGGATTCGGTTGCCTTCCAGGTGGGCGACCAGTTGCCGCTTAAGGTTTTGGTCGTGGCAGATCAACGGCACCCCGAACCATGAAGTTTCCGCCTGTGGGCGCTCGTCCGGAGAACTGACCAGGGCGCCCAGGTGCTTTGCGAAGATGGCGGCGATCCGTTGCTTGTTGCGCCGCCGGGCGGCGTGAATCCGGTCCAGCTTGGCCAGTTGCGCCAGCCCGATGGCACCCTGCAGGTCCAGCGGCTTGAGGTTGTAGCCCCGGTTGGTGAAATAATATTTGTGGTCGATGGGGGTGTCCCGACCCGCCAGCCGACACTCAAAGCGGCGCCCGCAGGCACCCTTGGCGGAAAGGTTGGCGGTGCCGACGCAAAAGCAGTCCCGGCCCCACCAGGCAAAGCTGCGGGCCAGGCGCACCAGTTCCCGGTCATTGGCAGAGACCATGCCGCCTTCGCCGGTGCAGATATGGTGGGCCGGGTAAAATGAACAGGAACTGGCCACCGCGTAGTGGGCCAGCTCCCGGTCGCGCCAGCGGCTGCCCAGAGAGTCGCAGCCGTCGAGGACCAGCATCACGTCGCGGCGGGTGGCGATCTCCTGCAGGCGGTCCATATCGGGCGGGTTGCCGAGAACCGGTGAGATCAGGATGGCCCGGGTGCGGTTGGTGATTGCCTGCTCCACCTGTGCAAGCGAAAAGTTAAGATCGTTAAAATCGATATCGGTGAAGATCGGGCGCAGGCCGTTTTGCACGATCGGCGCGATGGTGGTGGGAAACCCCACCGGGGAAACGATTATCTCGTCCTGTTCCCCCCAGCCGTATCGGGCCTTGAGGGCCGCCAGCATCACCAGATTGGCCGAACTGCCGGAGTTGACCATCAACGAAGCGGCCAAGCCGCAACGTTTGGAGAAAGCCTGCTCGAAGCGGGCCACCTCCTCGCCCGAAACCAGCCATTTGCCGGTGAGAAGCGTGGTGAGGGCGGCATTCAGTTCGGCCTCATCCCAGGTGGGGCCGCCGTAATAGACCCAGTCCTGTTCGGGGTCGAACCGGCGCTGGTTGGCCAGGTAAAGGTAGGGGGGGAGTTGGCCCTGACCGGCAAGCCGGTCGACCAGGTCGGTGATCATGTTGGTTACTGACATAACGAGCTGATGCCTTCCTCTAAGGTTATGCGCGGCTTGAAGCCCAGGGCCTTGAGCCGGTCGCAGTTCATGTAGAAGTCTTTGACCTGTACCGCCCGGTGGAAAGGCGGCGGCTCGACGGCGATGATCGGCGAGCTGGAACCGGTTTGCCGCCGGGCCAGTGCAATCAGATCCCGGAACAGAATCTTTTCGCCGGAGCCGATGTTGTAGATTTGATTAAGCTCACCCCGGCTCAGGACCAGGTCAATGGCCGCGACGGCGTCATCGACATGCAGATAGTCCCGGTAAAAATTGCCATCGTGGTAAAGTTCGATAGGTTCGTTTCTTTTCAGTCGCTCGATCAAAAACTGGAGAGCATTTTTCTTGCCCGGCGCCTGGGCGGCGCCGCCGTCGCCGGGCCCGTAAATATTACTCAGCCGCAGAATGCGATAGTCGATCCCGAAGGTGCGGCAGTAGGAGATCAGCAAATCTTCCGCTGCCCGTTTGGTAATTGAATAAAAACCTTTGGGATGGCAACAGGAATTTTCGTGGGCCGGCAACTCCGTTTCGCCATAGACAAACCAGGAAGAGACAAAATTGAACACGGTGCGTCCCGGCTTGAGATTGGCCAGCACATCAACCAGGACTGTAAGGTTGGTCTCGATGTCCCGGTGCAGGTCTTCAAAGACATGGTAATTGTGGGTGGTGCTGATCAGATAGAGGACCAGATCGGAGCGCGGCAGGCGCGAGTCCCTGGCGATCAGCAGCGGTTTATAGGCGGTTTGGGCCCGGAACCGGGAACCGATAAAGCCGCTGCCGCCGAAGACCGAAATTTCGGGGGCCCGATCACCGTGCCCTGCCGGCCGGTGGTCGGTAAAATTATCCTGCGATTGCGCCGTTGTGCTCATGGCGTCCCCCCAGTTTCACGGTGCAGCAACTCCTCAAGATAGAGGCCGTAATCGTTTTTGCGCAGGGGCGCCGCCAGGGCCGCCAACTGGTCGGCGTCGATATAGCCCATCCGGTAAGCGATTTCCTCCAGGCAGGCCACCTTCAGTCCCTGACGTTCCTCCACCACCCGGATAAAGTTGGCAGCGTCCAGCAGGGCGTTATGGGTGCCGGTGTCCAGCCAGGCGGTGCCGCGTCCCAGGATCTCCACCGCCAGTTGCCCCTGCTCCAGATAGGCCCGGTTAAGGTCGGTGATTTCCAGTTCCCCCCGGGCCGAGGGGCGCAGGCGGGAGGCCAGCTTCACCGCTTGCCGGTCGTAAAAGTAGAGCCCGGTAACCGCGTAATTGGAACGGGGGACGGCCGGTTTTTCCTCCAGGGCCAGAACCCGGCCGTCGGCGGTGAAGTTCACCACCCCGTAGCGTTGGGGATTGCGCACAAAATAGCCGAAGATGGAGGCGCCTTCGGTGCGGGCGGCAATTGTTTGCAGGTAGCTGGCCAGGCCGTGGCCGTAAAAGAGGTTGTCGCCCAGGATCAGGGCGATCGGGGTGTCGTCGATAAAATCTGCGCCGATCAACAAAGCCTGGGCAATGCCTTCCGGGCGCGGCTGCACCGCATAGGAGAATGACAACCCCCACTGGCCGCCGTCGCCCAGCAGTTGCATAAATTGCCCCTGGTCCTCGGGGGTGGTGATGAGCAGAATTTCACGAATACCGGCCAGCATCAGGGTGGAGAGCGGATAGTAAATCAGCGGCTTGTCATAGACCGGCATCAACTGTTTGCTGACCGAGCGGGTCAGCGGGTAAAGACGGGTGCCGGACCCGCCGGCGAGGACTATTCCCTTGCGGGGAGCAGGCATGGCGGATCGGGCTACTTTGGGGTCGTTGAGTTCGGTCATTTTCGGTGCATTTGGTGGCGTCTTGGTCTGATCTCGGCTTGGCGGCGTTGGGCCGGGGAAGCCGGCTGTTGCGTCATCCTCGGCTTCCTGGTCGGATTGCCTGGCCGCTTGTCGCGCAAAACAGGGCGATCAGCCAGAAATACGGCGAGGACCAAGCGGTGGAGTACATGGCATAGTGGCTGTTGATGGGGAAGAAAACGGTGAGCAACGCCAGGGCGTAGGGGAGCATTGCTAACCTTCGGTCATGGTCGGCTTTCAACCAAGTGCGCAGTAAAAGAGTAATAGCGGCCAGCATGCCGGCCAAGCCGATCAGGCCGGTTTCACTGCCGACCTCAAGCAACAATTGGTGGGAATGGGCGGCGGTTACGTTTTCTCCGGCCCAAAAATCGTCAGGATCGGCATAGTTGTCATAGGCGTAGCGAAAGTTGCGGGCTCCGACGCCGTTGATCGGGTTTGCCTTGATCATCTTGACGGCGGTATCCCAGATGGGCAGGCGCTTGCTGAGCGCGACGTCCATCAACTCGGCATCTCCGCTAAAAAAGAGCATGGTTCGGTCTACCCGTGAGGAAAATGTTTGCGAATAGTGCAGCAAGCCTACAAGGGTAACGGTCAGCAAAACAGCGCAGAGGATCAGCCGAGGGAAAAACTTTATGCCATGCCGCCAAATTAACCAGGCGGTGAATCCCGCCAGGACAACAACCAGGCTGACCCAGCCCCCCCTGGTCTGGGACAGAAAAATTACCGTTGCCGTTGCCAAAAGTATTAGTAACTGCAGGAGTTGGGGCCAATGGCGATGGGCGTGAATCAGCAGTAAGGGGCTGAGGGTAGCCATAAACATACCGAAATGGATGCCGGTGCCGAAAAAACTGTTGACCCGCCCGCCGGGCATGGGGAAGCCCAGAATGTTGTGGCCGGTTACCACCTGCAAGAGGGCGTCCAGTACCCAGACCAGCAGCACCCAGGCGCAGAGCCGCAGCAGTTTTTCGGCGGCTCCCGGCACGGCCAGGGTGAGAATCATAAAGATGGCGGCGGGATAAAAGCGCAGGAAGGCGATGGCAACGGTGAGGGTCTTTTCGAAGTTGACCGCTCCGATCAGGGAAACGGCGATTGGAACCCAAAGGGCCGCGAAGATCAATGAAAACAACTTTACTTCCGGCCGTTGCCACAGGGTTTTGCGATGTTTGATCATCAGCCCCAGGCCGATTAGGGCCATCAGGGCCATCGGGATTTCGGCGCGGCGAAAGGGGATCAGGACAACGAAGGAGACAATCAGGGCCAGAGAGGCGTGGTGCCAGGTGAGACAGGCTTTTATTTTTTGTAAGCGTTCACCAAAGGCGGCAATTCCCTGAGTTGGTGAGCTGTGGTCTTTTGGCCGTATCGCTTTTTCCGGCGAGCTTGGGTCCATGGTCAAGGTTACCTCTACTGTTGTTCGGCTGAAGCGGACGAGCTCAGCTCATTGTAAAGTGCCAGGGTCTGTGCACACATGGTTGTCGTGGTGAATTTTTCTTGCACCAGCCGCCGGCCGTTTTCGCCCAGCCGTCGGTGTTTAGCGCCATCTGCCAGAACCTGCCGCAGGGCGGTGGCCAGGGCGGCGGTATCGTTGGGCGGCACCAGCCAGCCGGTTACGCCGGGCAACACCGTTTCCAGACTGCCGCCTTGGGCCGAGGCGATTACCGGTTTGCCCATGGCGGCAGCCTCCACCGCCACCCGGCCGAAGGCTTCAGCCTCGGTGGAAGCCGGGGAAACCACCAGGTCAGCCAGGAGCAGGGCCGCCGGCAT
>OBJA01001429.1_pt1 | contig 16402 bp, 12 predicted proteins | sample 1519751 | NCBI WGS metagenome assembly OBJA01 (sample SAMEA3881238, study PRJEB22517) | soil metagenome | biome: lake sediment; feature: soda lake sediment; material: sediment, water from around vicinity | place: India | collected 2013-12-23 | depth 3 m | reverse complement strand
TTCTTCTTCCATGGCCTCTTCGGTAAGCTGGTCGGCAGCCTGGGCCGAAGGAAAAAGTTTTTCTTCCAGCCCCACGATGAAAACATTTTTAAACTCAAGCCCTTTGGCTGAATGAATTGTCATCAGGGTTACCTTATCCTTATCTTCTTCCTTATCGGAATCCTGATCGGTAAGCAGGGCCACATCTTCCAGATAATTTTCAAGCTTCGCCGGGCGATCTTCCTCAATGGCACTGATGCTGAATTCCTGGATTCCGTTCAGCAACTCCTGGATGTTTTCGTGCCGGCTCAGCCCTTCAGGCGACCGGTCGCTGCTCAAATCCTTCAGAATACCTGTACCAAGGGCAATGGTTTTGGCTGCATCCCAGGCATCAGCCTGCGCCACCACATCCATGAACTCCCTGATCTGGGAGGCAAAACTCAACACTTTGGTCACAGTCCCCTTATTGAGTCCCCTGCTGTTTTCTGCCAGTGCGCAAATAATTTTCCATATAGAGGTCTCTTCGGTTACAGCAACTGTTTCCAGCTTATTGAGCGTTGTTTGTCCAATGCCCCGGGCCGGATAATTGATTATCCGTTTAAGGGCCTCATTGTCCCATGGGTTGATAACCAGGCGAAAATAGGCCAGCAGGTCTTTTATCTCCTTGCGCTGGTAGAAACTCAATCCACCATAAATTTTATAAGGGATATTTCTTTTGCGCAAGGCTTCTTCGAATATCCTTGACTGGGCATTGGTACGGTACAAAATGGCGTAATCCATATTTTTGAAATGCTCCCGCAGCTGGGTTTCGGCAATCTCCTGCGCTACCAGAAATCCCTCTTCGTTATCGGTCAGAGCGGTTAATACTTTAATGCTTTTTCCCGGCATATTCTCGGAATATACTTTCTTGGGGATCTGACGTTTGTTTTTTGCGATTATGCTGTTGGCTGCATTCACAATAACCTGACTGGAGCGATAATTCTGTTCAAGCTTGAATATTTTATGCCCCGGGTAGTCTTTCTGAAAGCTCAGAATGTTTTCGATACGCGCACCCCTGAACGAATATATGCTTTGTGCATCGTCGCCTACCACACATATGTTATTATGATCAGCAGCCAGTTTTTTTATAATCAGGTATTGGGCAAAGTTGGTATCCTGGTATTCATCAACAAGAATATAATCGAAACGTTTCTGGTACCTTTCAAGCACATCGGGATGGTCACGAAACAGGAGGTTTGTAATGAGCAATAAATCATCGAAATCCATCGCACCCGAAAGACGACACCTTTTTACATACTCCTTATAAATTTCAGAAATAGCCGGCATACGCATGCTTTTATCAGCTGTTCTGATTTCCGGATTGCTGGCATAAGCATTTGGTGTTATCAGGTTATTTTTGGCCATTGAAATGCGTGAAGCCACGCCTCCGGGTTTATATGTTTTATCGTCGAGTTCAAAACCTTTTATAATTGTTTTCAAAAGGCTTTTACTGTCGGCTGAATCGAATATTGTAAAATTCGAAGGGTAACCTATTATCTCATGTTCCGTGCGAAGAATACGGGCAAAGATGGAGTGAAATGTTCCCATCCAAAGATAACGGGCTACATTTGTTCCCATCACCGCACCGATTCGTTCCTTCATTTCGCGTGCTGCCTTATTTGTAAAGGTCAGCGCCAATATGGATGAGGGTTTTGCTCCCTGTTTAAGTAAATGAGCTATACGATAGGTTAACACGCGGGTTTTGCCTGAGCCGGCGCCGGCAATTATGAGGGAGGGTCCTTCAGTTTGTACAACGGCTTCCTGCTGGACTTTATTTAATTCCTTGAGGTAATCGAAAATCATTAAAATCGGTTTCTAATAAAAAAACAAAAATAGAAGTTGTTTTGGGGAATTCCATTTTAAAACAATTCATTTTTCAACATCTTTTATATAAGGCCTTATTTAATAGGATTTTTTAATTTTTGCAGTTGCTAAAACAATTTAATAAAATATATACGTTAATATTGTAGCTTAATGCATTGTGGGATTTATGAAATACATAGGAATTTTTATCGTATTAACAACTATTCTGTTCCTGTCGGTTCTCAATCGGGTTCATGCACAAATAAGTGCTCCCGGTTCTTCGGCTACTGTTCAAACCGAATATCCTTCCTTTCCTGAAACCGATAATATTTACATTTTCTGTACCGGGAATGAAGGAATTCAGGCTGCCGACCTGCAAGCGCAAACATTACTGACAGGCACTAAAAACTTCCAGTGGGAAAAGTACAATCCAGCTTCAGGCAGCTATGAGATTTATCTGTCGGAAAGCACACAAGGACAACAATCGGCAGTGTCTTCCCTTGAAGATGGAGGATACCGGGTAACAATCACCCAGGGAGAAACAGTTGAAATCTATCGCGCGTGGGTTTTTAACAACAATCTTTCGGCAAATGCCTCGGTTGATAATTCCACATGCGAATCATTCGTTCTGAAGGGAAGCTTCACAAGTCCTGCCCTTACTTATTACGATCCGGCCAACAATGCAGCGCTTGACATTCCCCAGGATATAATGGTAGAATGGCTGCGTGATCAAACAACAATTGGCAGCATGCTGGAGCAGACAGTATTCGATCCACCTGCCGCAGATACAGAATATACACTGAGAGTCTTCAGCAGGTTTGGCTGTGAGGCTTCTGCCGTTGTTACTTATGAATCAATTGTTACAAAAGCACAATTCAGGGTTGAATACATCGATCAGAATCCTAATGAAAAACTAGAAGCCCCCTTAACTGTCAACTTCATTAATGAATCAGAGAATGGGGATAGGGGACGCTACGAGTGGTTTTTCTACCGTGACCTGGAACAAATCAAGGAAGAATCGGAAAATACCCTGCAACCTGTCGACAGTATCATGATTGTGGCGTACGATGACAATCCGACATTCACCTATGAAAATACCGGTACTTATATGGTTAAGCTGGTTTCTAAAAAAGTTTCCGAATTCCACACTTGTGTCGACACTTTTTACATGCCGCAATATATTATTATTGACCCCTCTTTCATTGAAGCTCCTAATGTTTTCACACCCAATGGTGACGGCACCAACGATGTATTCATAATCAAATTCAGATCGATGCAAAATATAAAAATCTCCATCTTTAACCGCTGGGGGAAACGCATCCATTTCTGGGAAAGCAACAATGTAAGAGGCTTTGATGAATCGTTTACCGAAGCTGTGTGGGATGGAAGAATTGGCGGCCGGTTTGCAACCCCGGGGGTCTATTATTATGTGGCTGAAGGCCGGGGCCGGGACAATGAACCACGAAGTGCCAAAGGGTTCTTTCATCTGTTCAGGGGAAACGATTAAACAGGTTTAACGATTAAACTATCGGGTAATTTTAACCAAAAAGTACTTCCCTTATCCTCTTCCGACTCCAATCCGATTGTTCCGCCTAACAGGCCTGCATAAGCTTTTGCAATGGCCAATCCCAACCCCGATCCTTCATAAGACCGGGTAATTGTTGAATCGCCCTGTACAAACCGATCAAAAATTTTCTTTTGAAGCCTTGAAGGAATACCTATGCCGTTGTCTTTCACAAAAAACTCCAATTCACTTTTACTGGCTTTGGCTCCCAAAACAATTGTTCCTGCTGACGAAAATTTCAATGCATTTTTTACAAAATTCTTTAAAATCGATTCCAGCTTGTATCTGTCCGTGCTTACCAGAAGTTTATCGTCGGACAACTGAATGTCCAATTCAAAGTTCAACTGTTTATCGTTAGCAGCAGGCAGGTATAATTCATATAATTGGGATAGCAATTCACGAAGGTTGAATTCCGTAATCTGAACCTCCATCAGGTTTGATTCGATGTGAGAAATTTCAATGATATCGTTTAAAGTCATAAGCATTCTTTCACTGCTCATTTTCACGTATTTTAAATACGAGCTGTGTTCTTCTTTTTGAAAATCTGGATCTTCGAGTAAACTCACAAATCCAAGTATGCCATTCATCGGGGTTCGGACTTCATGACTTAAATTGGCAAGGAAAGCTGATTTCAGCCGCTCATTGTTCTCGGCTTTTTTCCTGGCTTTAATCAGCCGCTTTTTTATAACCTGTTGCTTATTTCGGTAATGCCGGGCTAAAAGGTAGATAACACATGCACTTAGAAGGACAAACACTACACCTTTAAACGACTGGAATTGAGACACCTTATTAATATCGGGAGCCAGAAATTTTACTAAAAAATCAGACGTCAGAATCCATATTATTCCAAGGATTAAATAAATACATGTTATACGGAATTCAAAATCTCGCTTCCAGTTCATAATTCTTTGGTTGGTAGTTGTACAACCAAATATAAGAATATTTATTTTTCACTCCTTTTACTGCCCCGGAACAGAATAATAAATTCCGGCACCCGGGCCAAGCGGTATTCCCAACAGCAGCCATATAATGAGTAACATGATCCAACAAATTAAAAACACCATTGTATAAGGCAACATGGCTGCCACAATGGTGCCGATTCCAGCCTTAGGTTCATATTTTTGAAAAAAAGCTATTATGAGAGCAAAGAAACTCATCATTGGTGAGATGACATTTGTTACACTGTCGCCGATCCGATAAACCACCTGTGATAACTCAGGCGAATAGCCCATAATCATAAACATGGGTATAAATACAGGTGCCAGTATTGCCCATTTTGCCGAAGCGCTGCCCATTAACATATTAACAGCGGCAGAAAGCAGTATGAAGAGAATCATTAACGGGATTAAACCAAGGTTTGCTGACATCAGCACATCCGCTCCTTCAACGGCCAGAATGATACCAAGGTTACTCCATTTAAAATAAGCAACAAACTGGGCTGCAAAGAAAACAAGAACAAGGTAGGTTGCCAATGTTTTCATGGAATCGGCAAGGCCTTTCATGACATCGGCATCGCTTTTAAAAGCCCTGGTAGTAAATCCATAGGCTAATCCCATTGCTCCGGCAGTTACAAAAAGCATGGCTACCACTCCTTTGATTAAAGGCGAATCAAGTATGCTTCCGTCGGCTGAACGGAAAAAGCCTTGCTCGGGAATTATTCCGATAAGAGTAACAACAAGTATCACAACAAATGCAAGGCCTGCCATTAACAGTCCTTTCTTCTCTGATGACGATAACCTGATTATGGCATTCTTCTGCTCATCGGCTTCACCTGCATATTTACCCAGCCGTGGCTCAACCAGTTTTTCGGTTACGAATGTTCCGGCTACAGCAATTATAAATGTAGATGCCACCATGAAATAATAGTTCGCAGTAGCATTCACTTCATACGACGGGTCTAATATGCGTGCAGCTTCTTCCGAGAGTCCGGCAAGCAGGGGATCAATTGTACCTAGTACCAGGTTGGCACTGAATCCACCTGAAACACCGGCAAAGGCGGCAGCCATACCCGCAACGGGATGCCGGCCTACAGCCATAAAAATAACAGCAGCCATAGGGATCAGTAATACATATCCGATATCAGAGGCTACGTTGGAGATAATTCCTGCAAATACTACCACAAATGTGAGCAGGTGCCGCGGTGAATTCAAAACAAGCAGCCGGATCAGTGTATGCACCAGACCGCTCTTTTCTGCTATGCCAATTCCAAGCATTGCAACCATAACAATTCCAAGGGGGGCAAAACCGGTATAATTATCAACCATCTCCAGAAGGATACGATGCACTCCTTCACGCGATAGCAGGTTGACAGGTTTTACCAGTTCACCTGTGCCGGGATGCACAACTTCCCATCCCAAATGATGGCCAATAAATGAAATTACTAACGCTGCAAGGGCAAACAATGCAAAAAGAGTTGCCGGGTGAGGCAGAGCATTACCTGCCCGCTCGGTCCAGTTTAACAGTTTTTGAAAAATACCTGATCTCTTCATTCATTAAGGAATTTTTTCAAACTAGATTAACCCTTGTGAGCGACCCGTAAGATTGCTCAATTTGTAGATTATCCGGGCACCAACATTTGAATCCCAGGGGTGATTGCCGGTTTCACATACATCAAATCCAATAATCCTGCGCCCGCTTTCAACCAATTTTTTAAATAAATAATTAACCTCATGAAAATCGAAGCCTCCCGGAACCGGAGTACCTGTATGCGGGCATAATTTTGGGTCCAAACCATCAATATCAAAACTTATATAAACATCCTGGGGCAGTTCTTCAATAATTTTACCACACTGCTCGTTCCAGGTCATGCCTGCAAAATAATTCTCCTTTATCTGTTTATCAAAAAATACTGAGATTCTGTTTTTTTCTTTTTCAAGTACATCCATTTCCTCTTCACAATAATCACGGATACCCACCTGTACCAGCTTGGAAATCGATTTGTTTTTTAATGCATTAAAAAATATCGATGCATGAGACCAGGAAAAACCTTCATAGCTATTGCGCAGATCGAGATGCGCATCAATTTGTAAAATACCAAAATCGCTGTACTTTTCACCCAAAGCATTCAAAAGACCAAGCGGTGCACTGTGATCGCCCCCTACAACTGCTGCCACTTTCCCTGCTTGTAACACGCTTTTTGAATTTCGGTAAACTTTCTGAATCATATCATAGCATCCGGAATTGATTTCCTGAAGAATGTTTATCATTACAGGATTTTGAGTAGGATCACCACCCGACTCCAGGAATTCAATGTATTCAGCTGCCTTTGGTCTCAGTACCTGCCTTTTTTTTAACATTTGTTGATCAGCAGGCTGCATAAAAATACCCAGTTTCCAGGCATTCTGCACATCAGGGTCAAACAAATCGAGCTGCACAGAGGCCTCCCTAATTGCCTCGGGACCCAGGGCAGTTCCCTCTCCAAAAGAAACTGTTACATCCCAAGGGACCGGTATCAATATAACATTTGCTGATTTACCTGAAAAAGGTAATCCTATGAAATTGCCATTTTTTAAACCTACCCCGCTGGGATTAAATTCCCCTTTATCTGCTATGCTGTTCATTAAAAATTGTTTATTTTGCTTTAAATTACAAACAACTGGAATAACGTGCGAAAATATCATCATTCGCTTAAAAAACAGTAAATTTTCGCATGTTAATTAAAAAAATAAATGATAAAATGAGTAAAGTATTAATTATTGGTGCCGGAGGAGTAGGACGTGTTGTGGCAAGTAAATGTGCCGACAACCCCGAAGTGTTTTCAGAGATTATGCTTGCCAGCCGCACCTTATCGAAATGTGAAACCATTGCTAGAGAAGTAGGAAAAGGCAGAATTCAGACTGCACAGGTGAATGCTGACAATGTTTCAGAGGTAGTGGAATTAATTAATCGGTTCAAGCCTGAACTTGTAATTAATGTAGCCCTTCCCTATCAGGATCTGCCCATAATGGATGCCTGCCTAGAAACCGGGGTAAACTACCTTGATACCGCCAACTATGAACCGAAAGATGAAGCAAAATTTGAATACAGCTGGCAATGGGCTTACCATGAGCGTTTTGCTGAAAAAGGCATTATGGCAGTCCTGGGTTGCGGATTTGATCCGGGAGTTACAAGCATTTACACAGCATATGCCGCCAAGCACCATTTCGATGAAATGCATACCCTCGATATTGTCGATTGCAATGCCGGCAGTCATGGAAAAGCATTTGCCACCAATTTCAATCCAGAAATCAACATCAGGGAAATTACACAAAAGGGCAAGTATTGGGAAAACGGACAGTGGGTTGAGACTGAACCTCATGAAATCAAAAAGGTTCTAAACTACCCCGATATAGGGCCTAAGGATTCATACCTGATTTTTCACGAGGAATTGGAATCACTCGTTAAAAACTTCCCTACCCTGCAAAGGGCCCGCTTCTGGATGACCTTCGGCCAGGAATACCTCACCCATCTAAGAGTTATTCAGAATATAGGCATGGCCCGTATCGACCCTGTCAAGTATAAAGGAGTGGATGTTATCCCACTTGAATTTCTGAAATATGTACTTCCTGACCCGGGGGAACTGGGAGAGAACTACGTAGGTGAAACTTCCATCGGGTGCCGCATCAGGGGAATCAAAGATGGAAAAGAAAAAACCTATTATATTTGGAATAATTGCAGCCATGAGAAAGCATACCAGGAAACGGGCACTCAGGCAGTCTCGTATACTACCGGAGTTCCGGCAATGCTTGGGGCTATGATGGTATTAACGGGCAAGTGGCATGGCAAAGGGGTATTTAATGTCGAAGAGTTTGATCCCGATCCTTTCATGGAAAGAATCGGCGAACACGGTTTACCCTGGCAGGAAGCCATAAATGTTGATCTTGAATTATAATTAAAAATAACCCGCACAGGAAGATATTTTTTTTATATATCTTCCTGTGCTATTTAATTCCGACTGATTTGGATTATACAAAAATTCCCTCTCCCGCTTTTGTGCTTGACGAGAAGTTACTCCGACACAACCTTGAACTCATTCACAGGATTCAAAACAAAGCAGGTATTGAAATTATTTTGGCATTCAAAGGATTTGCTATGTGGAGTACTTTCCCGCTTGTAAGAAAATATTTACCTGGAGCCACAGCAAGCTCTTTGTATGAAGCCAGACTTTGTTATGAGGAAATGAAAACCCGGGCACATGTTTATTCACCGGTATACTTTGAAAACGAATTCGAGGAATTGATGCAATACACCAGTCATATTGTTTTCAATTCATTCAGCCAGTTTAGCAAGTTCTATCCTAAGGTTTTGCTGGCAGATCATCCGGTATCGTGTGGTATTAGGGTCAATCCCGAATATTCTGATGTAAGCACTGATCTGTATAACCCCAGTGCTGCCGGATCACGCCTCGGAGTTGGAAGCCACGAATTTCCTGAGGAGTTGCCTGAAGGCATTGAAGGAATCCATTTTCATGTATTGTGTGAATCGGATTCATACAGCCTTGAAAATGTTTTAAAAAACCTTGAAGCACGGTTTGAAAAGCACCTTCACCGGGTAAAATGGGTTAATATGGGAGGCGGCCATTTGATGACCCGCAATGGATATGACCACCAGCACCTTATAGAGCTGCTTACCGCATTTAGCAGAAAATACAATGTAAAGGTAATACTGGAACCAGGAAGTGCAATCGCATGGGAAACCGGGGTGCTTGTTTCAACGGTAATGGATATTGTGGAACACAGTGGGATTAAAACTGCCATTCTCGATGTATCGTTTACTGCCCATATGCCCGACACTCTTGAAATGCCTTACCGGCCTGGTATTGTAGGAGCCAAAGATCCAGACCAATCCAGCAGATATGTCTATCGCCTTGGAGGTGTAAGCTGCCTGGCCGGCGACTATATGGATGCATACGATTTTGAACAGGAATTAAAACCCGGCGACCTTGTCGTATTTAAAGATATGATTCATTACACTATGGTAAAAACCACCATGTTTAATGGTGTAAACCATCCGGCAATAGCCATATGGACAGAAGACAACAAACTTAAAATTGTAAGGGAATTCCATTACGAAGATTTTAAAGCAAGGCTGTCATAATTATACCACCAGCAAAAAATTTATCTGTGACATAAAAATTAAAAAACAGAGTATCTGCCTTGATGCACCGGATAATTTTAAGAATGTTTATTTATAAATAATGGCAGGTATAAGTTTCACTGTTTAAGGCGACCACAAAAAGCAACAGAGGCGATTACAATCGTATTTATTTTAAAGCATTGTTGTCACCACCGAATGAATCAGTTAAATATTGGGATACCGCCACGCATAAGGTAATGATGATTCCATGGATCAAGGAAAAAGAACTTGTAAAAAAGCACATTCATCATTTATAAACTACATCTGCTGCTTTTCATCATCCCTGATGATTACTCAAAATTGCTTTGCCTCCATCAGACAACAACCTGAAACTCCCTCACCGGCGTGTTGCACATCAACCCAAATATACTTCCTATTCAATCCCGGAACTCATTATCCTACAACCATAAAACTATTAACAATTGTTAATACCCGGTGTTGATACAGGGCTGATATTAACAGTTAAAAATTATTTGATTTAAGTAATAATATTTCGTATATTTGATACATCAGGTGAGCGATAAAAGACTGCTCCAAAGATGTGGGAACAGATAAAGATTCTTAGATGAAACCGGATTTGTTTCACACCAACTCTAAAGGAAGGCACATCAGAGGAGCCGAAGTATGAACCGAAAGGCGTGAAAACCTTTGGATCGTTCAATAACCGGAGGAATAATAAAATGTTCTTTCAATATTGAGTCAACAGGCAGAAGGCAAATTTTAGCTGGATAAAACCATCTAAATGCCAGACTGCACAGCTTCATCCGGGTAAAACCGGTCAGACTGAATGCAAGCGGCAGCTGCCTACGGGTATTGCCGGAAGCACTGTAACGACACTTCGTCCGGGAAAGTAATCCGGAAAACTGAACGGACTGCTCAACAATTTATACCTTAGAAAGTTGAATTGATGAGTAAAGGGTATAGTTTACTTCTAACAGGAGAAACAATGCCGGTCATAATAACCGTAGCCTGGCATCTGGGCTAGTAAAACAGCTCAGGTGAATGGGAACTATTCCAAAAAGAATGGTTCCCATTTGTGTTTTAATACAGTGCCTTAACTTTATTGCCTTGCATTGTTTATTAATTTATTGCAATATTCTTGCTTATCGACAAACCACATTTTTTTACTGGAAATTCAAAAGCACCCAACTCCCATTAAAAACTATTTTATTCTTAATCAAACGAAATTTGTAATATATTTGTACCTAATGGATGGAAAAAAAAGTATAAATTGACTTTTGTGAGAAAAAAGTTCTAATTTCTGGGCTAGGCAATATATGAAAAAAATACTTGTTATTGATGATGATACATTTATGTGTGATTTACTTGTAAATCACCTAAATCAAAGTGGATTTGAGGCACAGGGGACTTATTCAGGAAAAACGGGTGTAAAATTAGTTGAAAACAACCATTTCGATGTAGTTTTATGTGATTACCGGCTTCCAAATACCGACGGCTATGAAGTGCTCAAACAAATCAAAGCAAAAAAGCCTATGCTTCCCGTTATTATTATGACCGCTTATGCTGAAATAAAAATGGCTGTCAAATTAATTAAATCGGGAGCTTTCGATTATGTAACCAAACCGGTCCAGCCCGAAGAAATTAAAATATTGATCCATAAGGCTCTGGAATCCAAAGAAGGAAAAGAAACTCAAACCGATTTTAAAAACAACTTTGTTACCGGGAACAGCAAGGAGATTAAGGAGGTAATGAAACTTGTCAAAGTTGTTGCCCCAACCGATTTAACAGTACTTATTGAAGGAGAAACCGGTTCAGGTAAAGAATATATTGCCAAAGCCATCCATTATGCCAGTGCCCGAAGCAAGAAACCCTTTGTTGCAGTTGATTGCGGAGCAATTCCAAAAGACCTCGCAAACAGTGAATTGTTTGGCCACATCAAAGGATCTTTTACCGGGGCTATAAATAATAAAATGGGGTATTTCGAACAGGCAAAAGGAGGTACTCTGTTTTTAGACGAAGTGGGAAACCTTCCTTACGAGAACCAGATTAAACTGTTAAGAGCTTTGCAGGAAAGATTCATCAACCGTGTGGGTGATAATAAAGTCATAAAAGTTGATGTAAGAATTATAACAGCTTCAAATGAAGACCTGCAGAAACTTGTTGAAGCCAATGAATTCAGGGAAGATTTATACCACCGGCTAAATGCATTCAAAATTCCGTTGCCACCTCTGAGAGAACGCGGGGATGATCTTATGGAATTTGCCCTTTTCTTTTTAGATAAAGCAAACCATGCCTTCAACAAATCGATCGTAGGTTTTGATGACGAAACCAAAGCAATGATATACAGGTACAGCTGGCATGGAAATATCAGGGAATTGCAAAATGTAATTAACCGGGCAGTACTCCTGTCGCAGGGCGATACTATTAAACCTGATGTAATGCCGGGGGAAATAAGGTTTTATTCGATGCATTCAAATTCAAAAAATGAAAGTTCAACAAGCCGCAATGAAATAACCGAATTAAAACAGGCTACCCTTGTTACCGAAAAAGAGGTTATAATTAATGCATTAATCGAATCGAACTACAATAAAAGCAAAGCGGCCAAGATGCTGAATATCGATCGCAAGACCTTATATAACAAAATAAAACAATACGAAATTGAAATATTGAAATAACCTCCCGTCTTCTTTCAAAAAATAGCCTTGCCAGCACCTCTCGTTCCGGGTTAGAATCTGATGTATTGGGGACTTTTAACCTCAATTGTGGATTTATTCATCAAATTCTGTATTGCTACTGCCTCTCCCTAATTGCTGCAAACAACCGAATTATGCTCTTTTTTGGCATTTGCTTAAAAACGGCATAACTTTTTCATTTTGTATGCCGGGGGTTTCTGTTCTTTAAGAGAAACCAACTGCAATCATAACAGTAAATTCATATTTATGCAAAACTATCATGAACCACCCTCAGAGTTATCGGCTGAAACCCGCGACCTTACAAGGGCACTTGTTTCATTAAAGGAAGAAATCGAAGCCATCGACTGGTACAATCAACGAATGGATGCCTCTTCAAATCAGCAGTTAAAAAAAATATTGAAGCACAACCTGGAAGAAGAAATTGAACATGCCTGTATGGCACTTGAATGGCTTAGAAGACACATGAGCGGCTGGGATGAAAACTTGAGGCAATACCTGTTCACCGAACAAGATATAGTAAAAATAGAGGACGATTAATTAAAATACAACACAATGAATATTTTAAAAAAATCAATTGCACCAATCACAGACGCCGCCTGGGTTGAAATAAAAGACAGGACCAAACAAATTATGAATCTGAATTTAACTGCCCGCAAGTTTATCGACATCGATGGTCCCAATGGGCTAAAGCAGGGGGGTGTATCAACTGGGCGGCTAATAATGCCCAGTGACCAATCCGATCACGGTATTAATTATGGTATCAGGGAGATGCTTCCAATGGTGGAAGTCAGAAGACCCTTTGAACTGAATTTATGGGAACTGGATAACCTGGAAAGGGGGGCAAAAGACATTGATCTTACTCCGCTGGAAGAAGCAGCCAGGGAAATATCCCTATTCGAAGAGAGGGCCATCTACCAGGGGTTCGAACCGGCAAACATTAAAAGACTACGGAATGCTGCCCAGGCAGAACCTGTATCAATTCCTGAAAATACAAACGATTTTCTAAAACAAATCGGGAACCAGATCATCCAACTCGGCCGCAATGCAGTTGAAGGTCCTTATTCACTAGTCATTACGGAAAAAGAATGGATCAACCTGATTAATTTATCTCAAGGCTATCCCATATTGTTGCAGTTAAAAGAGATCCTGGGCGGACATGTTTTAATAAATCATTCCAATCACAATTCGTTTTTGGTATCAAACCGCGGAGGTGATTATGAACTTGTACTGGGACAGGATATCTCGCTCGGATACGATGGCCACGACACAAAAAAAGTAAAGCTCTATTTTACCTCCTCATTTACATTCAGAGTGCTTAGTCCTGAGGCTGTTATTGTACTAAACAGCCAGGAAAAGATCCATCAATAAATTCTATATCCCCAAAGCTGACCCTCACTTATTACCTGAAAGCCCTGAAATCAAATTTTTAACAGATCGAAGTCATGAAAGTAGTTACAATTACAATGAATCCTGTTCTTGATGCATCGACCTCGGCAAAGGCAATTGTACCGGCAAAAAAAAACCGCTGCAAAGCCCCTGTATATGAACCCGGCGGAGGGGGTATCAATGTTTCAAGAGCCTTAAAAAAACTGGGTTGCGAATCGACGGCCCTATTTTTTTCAGGTGGCAGAAATGGAAAAATATTGGAGAAACTTCTCAAAGATGAAAACATCAGCTGCCAGATTGTAGATTCTGCTGAAAATACAAGAGAGAACATTATGGTAATGGATGAAAAAACGGGTGAACAGTACCGGTTTGTAATGCCGGGGCCCCATATCCGGGAAGCAGAATGGCAGCGTGTATTGGATATGCTCGGGGAGCTCTCTCCTACCCCCGATTACATTGTTGCAAGTGGAAGCCTGCCCCCCGGTGTTCCCGATGATTTCTACGCCAGAATCGCCCGCTGGGCAAAAAACAACGATGTAAGAATGGTTGTTGACACATCGGGCTCGCCTTTAAACCTGGCAATGGAAGAGGGGGTTTACCTGGCTAAGCCAAACCTGCGGGAATTGGGAGAGATGTTGAACAAGAAAAACTTAACAGGCATGCAGCTTGATGAAGCTGCCAGGGAAATTTTGTCAAAACAACGCACCTGCCTGCTTGTAGTATCACTTGGGGCTAAAGGCGCCCTGCTGGCACGCCAGGATATGCTTGAATACGTGGTTCCTCCGGTAATGCCAGTAGTAAGTACTGTGGGAGCAGGCGATTCAATGGTTGCCGGAATCATTTGCGGCTGCATAAAAGGATATTGGCCTGAAAAAGCAATCCGATATGGAGTGGCTGCCGGAACCGCCGCTACAATGACCCCCGGTTCTGAATTGTGCAGAAAAAGCGATACCGATGAGATATTTAACTGGCTGAACATCGATCGCGAAGATGATGAATAACGAACATTCTGCCGCTTTAAATTATGAAGAATAATTCCCCATAAGTGAGGTTAATTTCAACATTTAGTCCCGCTTTGCACCCTCTAATGTTCGTTTATCAGGGCTATAAGTGGTAAAATCTGGTTTGGCATAATTTTACATTATGCCATAATGAACGTTCCGGGTAACCGGAACATCTATATCTATAAACATTAATTAAAATCATTCAAAAATGAAAAACAGAAAAGCATTTGCAAAATGGGAAGGAAATCTTAAAAATGGAACCGGTTCCCTTAAACTCGATTCAGTTGATCAAAAACTTAAGTACAATTTTACATCCCGGTTTGAAGAAGGCGACCAGACAAATCCCGAAGAACTGATTGCGGCTGCACATGCCGGATGCTATTCGATGGCCCTGTCGGGGTTACTTACCGAAGAAGGATATGAACCCGATTCAATTGAAACAGTAGCAAATGTTACCCTTGAGAAGGCGGACAACGGCTTTAAAATCAGTAAAAGTGCGCTGAAAACAGAAGCCAGGGTTCCCGGCATCGACGAGGAAGTGTTCAAGAACCTGGCTGAAAAAGCAAAGGCGAACTGTCCGGTTTCAAGAGCTTTATCGGCACTTGAAATAACACTGGAAACGCATCTTAATACATAAATATTATGAGAAATTATAAAGTACCATTTATTTCAGCAGTAGCAGGTAGTATAGTTACCGTTTTATTGTTTCTTGCACTGGGGGTTACCCAATCGAAAATAGTTAAAGTTGACCACTACATACAGACCCCCGGAGTGAAAACCTTGTACACCATGGACCAGGATGGGGAAATGGTGCCTCTTGATTTTACCGAAATATCAGCTAAACTAATGGATGCAGTGGTACACATCAGTTCTATACAACGAATTGAACCTGGTGGTGGTTATCAACAGTTACCCGATCCATTCCGTGATTTTTTCGGTGAAGAATTTTTCAGACGTTACAACGAGCAGCAAAGAGAAAGACAGGAAAACCAACCGCGCCAGAGGCAGCAACCCCAAAGAAGGGGATCGGGTTCGGGCGTTATTATTAATTCCGATGGTTATATTGTCACAAACAACCATGTTGTTGAATCGGCCGATGAAATCGTTGTAACCCTACACGACAACCGCTCATACAGGGCCACTGTTATAGGCACTGATCCTACAACCGACCTGGCACTTATTAAAATTGAAGAAACCGGGCTGACTTCAATTCCCATGGTTGATTCCGATCAGATTCAGGTGGGAGAATGGGTATTGGCAATGGGAAATCCATTTAACCTGAACTCGACAGTAACAGCAGGAATTGTGAGTGCAAAATCAAGAAACATCAATATTTTAAGTGCGGAATACGCCATCGAGGCTTTTATCCAGACCGATGCAGCCATAAACCCGGGCAACAGCGGAGGAGCCCTTGTAAATATGCAGGGGGGATTGGTAGGAGTAAATACTGCCATCGCCAGTCCAACGGGATCTTACTCGGGTTACGGCTTTGCAGTCCCTTCAAACCTTGTGAATAAAGTAGTAGGCGACCTGCTTGAATTTGGAACCGTACAACGCGGCTACCTGGGTGTCGAAATACGAAATATAACAGGAGACCTGGCAAAAGAAGAAGGCCTTGACAATACTTCCGGAGTATTTATTGCCAATGTTGTTGAAGGCAGTGCAGCCCATAAGGCTGGCTTACAGCGGGGGGATGTGGTTACCGAGATTGAAGGCCGGACAATAAATCAGACCTCACAACTACAGGAAATGGTGGCTCGACAACGACCCGGCGACGAAGTTGAAATGGTTATAAACCGCAAGGGGAAAACAATGAAACGTACGGTTACCCTTCAAACAATTGATGGAACCACCGAATT
>OBJA01001428.1_pt1 | contig 16418 bp, 12 predicted proteins | sample 1519751 | NCBI WGS metagenome assembly OBJA01 (sample SAMEA3881238, study PRJEB22517) | soil metagenome | biome: lake sediment; feature: soda lake sediment; material: sediment, water from around vicinity | place: India | collected 2013-12-23 | depth 3 m | reverse complement strand
ACAGATGCAGAAAATGCAGGCCGAGATGGCTCGCATTCAGGAAGAACTCGGGCAAAAGACAGTAGATGTATCCGTTGGTGGAGGGGCTGTTTCTCTAACAATAACCGGCCACTTGGAAGTGAAGTCTATCAAGATATCTCAAGAAGTGATGGACGACCAAGAGATGTTAGAGGATCTGATCCTGTCGGCAGTTAATGAAGGAATTAAGCAAGCGCAGGCTCTAGCCAATCAAGAGATGGGAAAGGTTACAGGCAATATGAAGATCCCTGGCTTGCCTCCCGGATTGTTTTAACAGTTATCAGTTATCAGTTAACAGTTATCACGTATCAATTAATATAGTGACCTAAAGAACACGGAAGGAGCGGGCGGTTTGCCCGGAACATCATGAATTTGTATCCACTACCGTTAAGTAAACTCGTGAATGAACTAGCCAAATTACCGGGGATAGGGCCAAAGACCGCCCAGCGCCTAGCCTTTCACTTGCTGGAGCGAAGTGAGGAAGAGGTAAGCAAATTGGCGTCAGCGATGGTTGATGCCAGAGCAAAAGTGAGTCACTGTGATATCTGCGGACACTTAACAGAGACATCTCCATGTTTGCTCTGCAAAGATGAATCCCGGGATCGGGGGTTGATTTGCGTTGTTGAAGAGCCAAAAGACGTAATTGCGTTAGAGCGCACTCGAGAGTTTCACGGACTCTATCATGTGCTTCATGGGGCTATATCTCCACTGGAGGGAGTTGGGCCTGAAGAATTACATATAAAAGAGCTTCTCAATCGGCTACATACTGGAGAGTTTCGCGAAGTAATACTCGCCTGCGATCCCAATGTGGAGGGGGAGGCAACTGCTCTTTATCTGGCAAGGTTAATCAAACCGATTGGGATCCCTGTTACCCGTTTGGCTCGGGGATTACCTATTGGTGGTGACTTAGAATATATTGATGAGTTAACCCTTGGCAAGGCTCTCGAAGGACGGAATTCAATGTAATAGCAGTGGTCTGTGACCAGCTGTAAGTGAAGGAAAAAATATCCCGCGAGGGGTATTTTTTGTCATTATTTTGCAGCCTATATGCATAATATTTGTCAGCGTGACCATAATAAGGCGTGTCTGCAAAATGCGGAAGGGATGTGGAAAATGAAGTATTTTAAACCGGCATGGTTTTTTAGCTTAATTCTTCTACTTCTTTTCTTCATATTGATTGGAACATATAAAGCACAAGCCAGTTACGATAAATACTCAATCAAAATATCCAGAGCATCTTATCAAGAGGAGATCACTGAATCGGATCTTTTAAAGGTCGCTAACGGTGGATGCTATTCGGGTTTAATCACTATCTTAGCTGATGTTTCTGTACCAGAGAAAAACCCTTGGCGGTTGAAATGGAGAGTTGCCCCAGAGTCTAAGCTTCCGTCGGGATTAAAAGTACATTGCCGGGTTGCCCAAGGTTCCACAGATGCCATTCTTGTCTCCAAAGGAAAGGGAGATGCTCAAGGAATTCCAATAGAGATCGGATGGTCGGTTTCTGACATAACTCCATCCGGAAAATACTCGATTAAACTACAATTAACAGTTATAGGCCAACAAGGTCATGGGAAGCAAGTAACAGCAGAGTTTGATCTGACAATAAATGTCCACAGTTTTGTGAAACTATGGGTGGTACCAGAGAAGGTTGAACTCAGCTATGCAGGATTCAACAGCCTTAGCAATAAAGAGGATTCTGTATATATATATATTCGATCCAATACGCCTTGGCGTTTGTATTACCATATGGTTGAGCCTGTCGAGGGGCTTCCTGTCGAAGGTAAGGTAGTGAAGGTTTCCAATGGAATAAATCTTAGTTCACCCCATTGGAAGATGATATCGACAAGAGAACAACCCCTATGTTATGGGGGACCAACAGAAAAAAGTTGGGTTCTCTTACGAATAAGGAGTAGTTCCTCCAATAGTTTAAGGCCGCAATCATATCTGTTTAACCTTGGTTTCTTTATTGAGGCCAATGGGATATAGAGAAAGGAGGTGAATTTCATGCGCAAAATGGTTATTATGTTGGTTCTAGCCATGATGGTTAGTATTGTTGCGTTGCCAATGGGTTGGTGCGAACAGCTAATACCAAATGATCGACCAATGGCGGTGGTGAATCTTTATGGCGAGTTAACTGTTGCCCCTAAAATAATCCTAAAAGTCAATAATACAACAGCAGAGGCAATCGGTTGGTTCGACTATGATGAGGAAACCCACCCACTCCTGATCTTTGGAAATGTCTTTGGCAATGTGCCTACGCCTGGAACACAGACAACACTTACCAGTGGCAATTACAATGCTCAGGTTTACTCTAACGACGAATGGTCTTTCTTTATCTACCGGTCAAATTGGTGGTGGAGTGGGAATGATCGTCGCGATGGGACTATGTATCCGACTGTCGAGTATAGTATAAACGGCGGTGATAATTGGAGTGGCTTTAATGCCCTGGAGCGAACTGCTGCAGTTTATGATTGCCCAACAACAAACAATGATTTTGTGACAGTGGGCAACTTCCAGTTCCGAGCTGGTTTTGACGCTGGTTCTGAGCCTGGTATCTATGGTTTAAAGATAGGTTTTGTGGCTTACCAAGAGTAGTTTTTTAAGCGGGCCGGATATGGCCCGCTTAAGTAGTATGTTTTGAAAGGCCATCTTAACTTCGAGTAATAAGTGACGAGCAACGAGCAACGAGAAAACTATTCATAGGCAGGTGAGAATAGTTGTTTAAAAATATGTCGTTAACATTCTTAGTAGTAATGTTACTTGCTTCTTCGGGAACAGGGTTATCTTCGGCTGACGGAACTCATTTAATGGTTGATCCGGCCCGTATTGAGGCACTTGTTTCGTCGGGCAAATCTATTAATGGGGCAATTAGTGTAGTGAATCCCGGATCCGATACTTTACGTCTCAGTGCGGAAGTAAGGGATTGGGAGATGACAACTCAAGGAGACCCGATATTCTCGAGGCCCCAAGGGATAAACAACTCTAGCGCAAGTTGGATACGCTTTAATCCAAGAGTGTTTCAACTTGGTCCGGGAAAGTCTCAGATTGTACGGTATTCGATAACTGCGCCGAAGGGAACGAGATCTGGGGAGTACAGGTCTGCAATTATCTTTGCGGTGGAAGCTAGTGATCCGGTGAAAACAAGTCTAACTGTTTCAGGCAATATTGTCACAACGGTCTATGCAAATGTTGGGCCTGTTAAAAGGCAAGGTATGGTTCTGTCTTCCTATTCTAGCTATAGCCAGACGGTGGTTAATGTGAGTACGATAATTAAGAGCAATGGTAACGCCCACCTCCGTTTGGCTGGAAGCTTCCGTATTATTGATGAAAAAGGACAAACTGTTGGTGAGGGCTTATATGCTGGACGAGTCATCTTTCCGGGTCAAGAAAGAATAATGAACGGGCTATGGTGTGGTAATCTTTCTACTGGTAAATACCGTGTCGAAAGCGTTTTCCGCTTTAAGCCATCTTTGTATGCTCATAATATGAGCGAATATGGCGGCATTCCTGATTTAAAAGCCTCGTCTATACTGAATGTGGAGTAGGTGAGTCAATGATGGGCCTGCTCAATATAAGGCGAATTCTTCTCGTGTTCTTTTTTTTCTTAGCGATGAATAGTACATCAACATTTGCCGGAACAAGCTTTGAACCGGTTCAGATGCAAGAAGCGAACGAAAAGGAATTCGTACTTGTTCGAGTAGTAATAGGAAATGAACGAGCATTATTGGTAGAAGGACGACTGTTTGATGATGGTATTTTTTTGCCAGTCATTACTTTGTTGCGAGAACTTCAGATCGAGCACGAACTGGTGAATAACCGTCTTGCGGTATTAATGCTTGATGCCAAAGAGCCAGTTGAACTATGCTTTAAAGGCAATACTATCAAGATTGGCTCCGAAGAAAAACTGATAAATGGGTGGATTGGTGAAAATGACTATTATCTTTCGGTAAATGAATGGATTCTTCTTATTGGTATCCAACCGGATTGGTCTCAAGAAAGGTTAGAAGCCATTTTTCCGGTCTTCAACTACAAGAGCAAAAGGGTTCGGGAGGACAATGGGGAGGAGAACACAGAGACTGAAATATGTCATCCTTTTCAACCGATTAACCGATTGGATCTCTTCATAAATGGACGCGCTGACGGTTTGTCTTATAGTAATCAACCAGATTGGGACTGTGCCAAGCTTGGACTTGACTGGCGAAGCTATGGAGTGGTTTTTAATGGTCGTCTGGTATTAGGTGGAGATTTAGAGTGGCGACTACAACCGAACCATGAGTTTAGTTCGCCGTTTAATGTATATAGATGGGAGAAGGAGACACCTTGGGGTCGCTTAACGCTTGGTACGCAAACGCTTGAGTTTCGCCAGGCATTCCCCACTTTATGGGAGATGCGAGGTGTTTCACTTACAGACCCTGCATACTGGGAACGAGAAGATTGGACTACAGATGTCATAGGTTATTCTGATGTAGGGAATCAGGCAGAGTTATGGGTGGATGACTATATTTATGCGACCGCTCGTATAGAAAATCATCGATTTATCTTTGAAGATGTTTGGTTGCCTTTGAAAAAAGCAAAGGACTTAGTCGTTGTTATTAAGGACGAAGATACTGTTATTGAGCGGCAAACAGCAACTTACATCTGGGTCGGAAATATGCTTTTCCGTGGTGGACAGCATTATATCATTGCAATTGGTGAAACGAACTATGAGAATAAATATCATGGTAAAAGCGGTGCTGCAGAATGGAACTGTAGTTGGAATGACGATCTAACTGTAGGTGGAACCATAGTGTCCACTAATGAGGATGATCTCCACCAGCTTGGACTAAATTTAGCATGGCGCCCGCAGAAGAATTTTGTTTTACAGACCAATGCCTGGTCAGAGTCGTCGGAAGCCGCATGGCGTTTAGGGACCAATTGGGGGTTGGGAAAGTATTTTGTTCAAGGGGTTTATTATCATCGCGATGCTGGTTTTAGACCTATTTTCCCCAGTGAGGAGCCTACCAATGAGTTGGACTTGGCTCAGTTGGCCATGTATTGGTATCCTAAAGTCGGATGGGAAGGTATTGTGGCTGGAGAATTCGTCAAAGAATATATCAATTATGAGACAGAAACAACTAGTTTGGAGACGGGGTTGAGTTATCGGCAAGGGAAATGGTATGGTTCATCCTATATCAAGTGGCGGAAAGAAGAGAATGAAGTTGGCCAATGGGCTGAACAGAACCGATACTTTACGAGTTTAACTTGGGACTTTGTCTCCAATCAGTGGCTAGAATGCGGTATTGATTACAGTAAAACGAATTATAGAATATCCTCCGATGATAGCTGGCGAGATATTTGGTTGCGATGGACGAACAATTCGATTCCTAAGAACCGCTTAACTATGGAACTTGGAAATAACAGAAATAATTCTCTCTCGGAAAGCCGTTTTGAGGCAGGATGGAATCATCTTTGGACTCCGGAATGGAGCAGCTTCGCTGAGGTTAAATACGATTGGGGTAAAGCTTTGGCCGATTACGACCGCTGGACATGGCTATGTGGTTTTGAGTATAGGATGACTCGTGGACTAAATGTCGGACTTGGCTATGAATGGAGTATTACACGGCCGGAAGCGGGAGAGAAGGAATATCGACAAGGTATATGGTTGCAGGCTTCCGTTGGATTGCTTCTTGGCTCTGGCGGCACTACTATGGTGGCCTATGGAAATGATGATCGGACAACAGGAGTAGTCACAGGGTACGTTTACCACGATATAAATCTTAATGGATTCAAAGATCGAAACGAACCGGGAATCTCCGGTATTAGGGTGACACTAAATAACTTATCAACTTCAGTAACAGATGCAGATGGGAAATTTATCTTCTTTAATGTGTCGACAGGTATTCATCGGATTGGGGTTGATATGCTAACCTTACCCGTAATATATAATACTGTTGAACATAATCGGATGATTCATGTCGTGGCCGGAGCTTCACTCAAACAGGACCTGGGATTGCGTGTGGTCGCCGGTGTTTCGGGCCGTGTTTTCTTGGACTCAAACGGAAACGGTGTTTATGACGTTGGTGAGTCCTGCTTTGCAGGTGTGCGAATTCTGACCGAACGTGAGGATGTCTGGACGACAACCAGTCCGAATGGCGATTATTATCTGCAATTAACCTCTGGTGAGCATATTCTTGCCATTGATTTAGATACCTTGCCGTCTAATCTAAAACCTGGGCAACCCGTTAAAGTTATTATAGGTGATGATGGAAAAGAGACTGCGGCTGATTTAGTGGTGGTTGAAAAAAATAATGTATAGGATAGGGTATCAATCAATAGGGTTGTAAGTAACCATAAGAGACACAGACAGGGGAGCTCAAGCTCCTCTGTTTTGTTAATAGATTGATCCAGGTCAAACTTATAAATGCAACCGAATCTTGCTGAATGGATAATAAAGTCGCTTACATAATAAACGAAAAATAAGTTTTTCTTGCCTTTAGGGAAGTATCACGGTTAAACTTAAACTATGAGTATAAAAGTTTAGAGTGCCTGATTAACTATTGAGAGACTACAGTAGACCGTCGGTATGAAATAGACCCATATGCGCTGTTTACTAAGTTATTCTACAAACTTATAGTCGAATTTGGAGACAAAGAGCTAAAGAGCTAATGTAGGTAGATTATTTTAGGGAGGGGATAAAAATGCTAACTGACATCGAAATAGCTCAAAAAGCCATATTACGACCAATAATGGAGATCGGCACCCAGGCAGGTCTGTTAGATGAGGAGATCGAACCTTATGGACGTTTTAAGGCGAAGATACAACTATCCGCGCTGGAACGTCTCTCTGACCGGCCTAACGGGCGGTTGATCTATGTGACAGCAATTACACCGACTCCGGCTGGAGAAGGGAAGACTTGTACTGCTATAGGATTGACTCAGTCTCTTGGGAATTTGGGTAAACGGGCCGTGGCCGCTTTGAGAGAGCCTTCTTTGGGGCCAACGTTCGGAGTTAAAGGCGGCGCTGCAGGTGGCGGTTATTCTCAAGTACTGCCTATGGAAGAGATAAATCTTCATTTCACAGGAGATATCCATGCAGTTACGGCGGCCCATAATCTGTTGGCCGCTATGATTGATAATCACATCTTTCAAGGAAATGACTTAGATATTGATCCGAAACGCGTTCTTTGGCGTCGTGTTATGGACATCTCTGACCGGGAGCTTCGTCAGCTCATCATAGGTGTCGGTGGTAAAAGTAATGGAATTATGCGAGAATCCGGGTTTGATATCTCAGTGGCTTCAGAGATTATGGCTGTTCTCTGTTTGGCCTCGGGAATTAAAGATCTAAAGGAACGCCTCGGTCGTATTTTAGTGGCATATTCTGTGGAGAAGAAGCCGATTTTCGCACGGGATCTAAAAGCGGTTGGAGCTATGACGGCGCTCTTAAAGGATGCAATGATGCCTAATTTGGTTCAAACTGTTGAGGGACAACCTGCATTGATTCATGGGGGACCGTTCGCTAATATTGCTCATGGTAACAATAGTATCATTGCAACAAAGCTAGCATTAAAACTAGGTGACTTTGTGATCACAGAAGGTGGATTTGCTGCGGATTTAGGAGCCGAGAAATTCTTCGATATTGTAGCTCCAAACTCTGGGCTTCGTCCGGATGTGGTGGTACTCGTGGCGTCGGTTCGGGCTCTAAAATATCATGGAGGAATGGAGAAAAGTGAGTTGAGTCACCAAGATGAAAATGCGCTCCGTCAGGGACTGACTAATCTTGACAGGCATCTTCATAATCTCAAGAATGTTTATGGCTTGCCAGTGGTGGTGGCGATTAATCGGTTTCCAGATGATACACAAGAGGAATTGGAGCTTGTTCGAGACCACTGTCGGGAGAAAGGCGCACGTGCTGAAATTTCTGAAGTGGTAGCCCGGGGTGGATGTGGCGGACGACAGTTGGCGGAAACGGTATTAGCTGTTTTAGAGCAGGAGTCTAATAATTTTAAACCGTTGTATAACGCCGAAGATCTATCAATAAAAGAGAAAATCCGGCTATTAGCGACCAAAGTCTATGGGGCGGATGATGTAAACTACAGTAAGGAGGCGGAGGTATCCATCCGAGAGTTCGAGGTTCTTGGGTATGGAAACCTTCCGGTCTGTGTAGCCAAAACCCAGACATCCTTATCGGACAACCCGTCTTTAAGGGGGGCACCGCAGGGGTGGATGCTTAATATTAGAGAACTTCGCCTATCTGCAGGCGCAGGGTTTGTGGTGGCATTGGCAGGCTCCGTTCTCACCATGCCTGGGCTTCCAAAGATACCAGCCGCTGAAGCGGTGGATGTTACGGATGACGGGAAAATTAGTGGATTGTTTTAGACAAAGAGGAGGAAATCGTCATGTCTATGGCACGCATTATTGATGGGAAGGCTTTGGCACATAAAATAAGGGAGGAATTAAAAGAGAGGATTGTCGCCTCGAGGGCAATGGGAATACAGCCCGGATTGGCTGTTGTTATTGTTGGCGATGACCCGGCTTCCCGAGTTTATGTGAATATGAAGAAGAAAGCCTGCAATGAACTGGGTATATACTCCGAGGAATATGCACTTCCAGGGGATGTGACACAGCAAGAGCTAACTACTCTTGTTGATCATTTAAATCAAGATCCAAAGATAAGTGGAATTTTAGTGCAATTGCCACTGCCGAAACAGATCAATGAAGACCAAGTTCTGGCAGTAATTGATCCGCAAAAGGATGTGGACGGATTCCATCCTGTCAGTGTTGGTCGCTTAGTTCTGGGTATCCCAGGATACATCTCATGTACCCCGGCGGGTGTTATGGAATTGATCCGTGAGGCAGGAGTAGACATTTCCGGTAAGGAATGCGTCGTCGTAGGGCGTAGCAACATTGTGGGCAAACCACAAGCTCTATTATTACTTAGGGAGCATGGGACAGTAACGATCTGTCATTCCCGTACCAAAGATTTGGCTGCAGTTACCCGACGGGCTGATATCTTGGTGGCAGCTGTTGGACGGCCGCAGATGATCACCGGTGATATGATAAAACCCGGAGCAACAGTCATTGACGTTGGCGTAAATCGTTTGCCAGACGGACGTTTGGTTGGAGATGTTGATTTTGAGTCTGCTATTAAAGTGGCTGGCGCAATAACTCCTGTCCCTGGCGGTGTAGGACCAATGACCATTACGATGCTGATGAAGAATACTGTAGAAGCGGCCAGGAACCAAGTGGGATAGGATAAAGGTGTATTGGAGGCCGAATGAAAGGAGTCTTAAAATGCGGATAGGGATCGTCACGGATAGTACAGCTGATCTTCCCGAATCTATTGTTCAAGACTACGGCATAGAAGTTATTCCTTTACTTATACGATTAGACGGCAAGACTTACCGTGATGGAATAGATATCAAGCGATCGGATTTTTATAAAACAATTAGAACTGGGACATTAACGCCGTCGACGTCTCACCCCGCCCCTGGCGTTTTTGTCGAGCTCTACCAGCGAATGCTAGAGAAGTGTGATCAAATATTATCTATTCATATATCCGGTAAGCTTTCAGGAACAGTACGAACTGCAAGTGTAGCTCGGGAGATGGTTAAAGCACCTATTGAGGTCATTGATTCGTTATCCACTACTATGGGTCTGGGATCATTGGTTCTTACGGCTGCGCGACAGATCCAACAAGGACTAAACCCGGAGAATGTGGTCGAGAATATTAAGCGTATTCGGGGGAATGTTCGAGTCCTTATTACCCTAAATACTTTGGAATTCTTACAGCGTGGCGGAAGGATCGGAAAAGTGACGGCTCTTTTGGGTTCGCTACTAAAGATTAAGCCAATGATTGAGGTTGTAGACGGGGGAGTGGCACCACTAGGAAAGACTCGAAGCCGCAGAAGCGCTATCAAAGAACTTTTGCAGCGGGCTATGGAAGTGCTGGATCAGGGAGGTCAATGGATCGTCTCTGTCATGCATACAGATGCTCTACAGGAGGCCGAGGAGATGTTGAATGTCTTAAAAGAACGTTATCCACAGATAGAGTTCTACTTGGGTGAGGCCGGGCCTACGCTGGGTTGTCATGTGGGACCTGAGGCGTTGGGGATAATTATCGCTCCTGTAGGATGAGCAGGAATTTAAAGGACAAAGTACAAAGGACAAAGGACGAAGGACAAAGGGAAAAGTACAAAGGACAAAGGACGAAGGAGTTATCATCCATCTTGTTATTTTGTAAGAACGAAGAGACAGAGTCTTAATATGAATGAAATAGATGGCGAGGGCGATATTCATTATTAACAGAAATTTAACTGATAAACAGGGGAAAACGCGACCAAAAAAGGAATAAATTTAAACATAAAAAAAGGAGAACCGGGAAGAATAGCGAATCATAAAAATCTGGAAAGAGGCGGGTGACCGCTTCGAATATGACTTTTCGGTTCTGTGCCAACTCCCCGCCGAGACGGGTTTCGACGGAGGGTTTTCCTATGTCTACGGCGTGGATTTTGGAAAGTCAGTAAAATGGAAAAGAATTGGTAGGAGGTAATTGGATGACAAAGTATGTGTATCTGTTCAGCGAAGGGAACGCCTCAATGAGGAACCTTCTTGGCGGCAAGGGAGCTAATTTAGCCGAGATGACTGGTTTAGGCTTACCTGTTCCCCGGGGGTTCACTGTTACTACAGAGGCTTGTACCCGGTACTATCAAGACGGTAAGGTCATCGCCAAGGAAATAGAGGAAGAGATTTATGCGATGATGGTCAAGACCGAAGAGATCGTTGGCAAAAAATTCGGTGATCCCAACAATCCCTTCCTGGTATCGGTTCGTTCTGGAGCACGAGCTTCAATGCCTGGTATGATGGATACCATTTTGAACTTAGGGTTAAATGATGTGGTTGTGGAAGGTCTAGCTAAACTCACTAACAATGAGCGCTTCGCTTATGACAGCTATCGCCGATTCATCCAGATGTTCAGTGATGTTGTCATGGAAGTAGATAAACCTAGGTTTGAAAAGATTTTAGAAGCGGTTAAAGAGGAGAATGGTGCCAATTTTGATACAGATTTGACCGCTGACAATCTCAAAGAGGTTGTTCGCCGATATAAAGAACTATTCAAGAAAGAGAAAGGCTTTGATTTCCCGCAAGAGCCTAAAGACCAATTGATGGAGGCCGTTAAAGCAGTCTTCCGTTCGTGGGATAATCCCCGTGCAAACGTTTACCGCCGCCTAAATGATATCCCAGGTGATTGGGGCACTGCCGTCAACGTACAGGAGATGGTTTACGGTAATATGGGTAATGATTCCGGTACTGGCGTGGCCTTCACCCGAAATCCATCAACCGGCGAGAAGAAACTCTATGGCGAGTTCCTTATGAACGCTCAAGGTGAGGATGTCGTGGCTGGAATCCGGACCCCGCAGTCTATTGAACAATTAAAAGAGATTAACCCCACAGCATATAATCAATTCATTGAGATCGCTCAGAAGTTGGAGAATCACTACCGTGACATGCAGGATATGGAGTTCACCATCGAAAAAGGTAAACTCTTCATGTTACAGACCCGTAATGGTAAACGAACTGCTGCTGCGGCGCTTAAGATCGCCGTTGACCTTGTGGAAGAAGGCATGATCTCCAAAGAGGAAGCAGTAATGAAGGTTGATCCCAAACAATTGGATGCACTCTTGCATCCTAACTTCGAACCGAAGGCTTTGAAGGCAGCTAGTATTGTCGCAAAAGGCTTACCGGCCTCTCCTGGTGCTGCTACTGGTAAAGTTTATTTTGAGGCTGAGGATGCGGTCAACGCTTACAAAGCTGGTGAGAAAAACGTTATTCTGGTTCGCTTAGAGACTTCTCCCGAAGATATCGAAGGTATGCATGTCTCCAAAGGTATCTTGACCGGACGCGGTGGCATGACTTCTCACGCCGCTGTTGTCGCCCGTGGTATGGGAACATGCTGTGTGGCTGGTTGTGGAGAAATAAAGATTAATGAAGATGAGAAATTTTTCCTCGACAAAAACGGTAAGAAATATGTTGAAGGCGACTGGATCTCCCTGGATGGCTCCGCCGGTAATGTATATGGTGAGCAATTACCTACCATTGAGCCAGAGATGACAGGTGATTTTGCTACATTGATGGGTTGGGCGGATGAAATCCGTACCTTGAAAGTTAGAACTAACGCTGACACACCTGCGGATGCAGCAGTTGCTATGAAATTCGGAGCTGAAGGTATCGGCCTATGCCGTACTGAGCATATGTTCTTTGAAGCTGACCGACTCCCTGCTATGCGTGAAATGATTGTCGCTCGTACAGAGGAACAACGCCGTAAGGCTCTTGAGAAACTTTTGCCGATGCAACGTAGTGACTTTGAAGGTCTCTTCACAGAGATGAAGGGTCATCCAGTTACCATCCGCTTCCTGGATCCGCCATTACACGAGTTCTTGCCTCAAGCTGACGAGGATATCGCTTCATTGGCGAAGGACATGGGTCTAACATTTGACGAACTCAAAGGCATTGTGGCTGATCTACATGAGTTTAACCCAATGATGGGTCACCGCGGTTGTCGTTTAGCCGTTACTTATCCTGAAATTGCTGAGATGCAGACTCGTGCTGTCATTGAGGCTGCGATTAACGTGAACAAACAAGGAATGAGCGTTATTCCTGAGATCATGATTCCGTTGGTCGGTGAGATTAAAGAGTTAAAGTACGTCAAGGATGTCGTGGTCATGACAGCCAATGAAGTCATTGAGAAATCCGGTGTTAAACTGGAGTATAAAGTCGGAACAATGATTGAGATACCTCGTGCTGCGATCACTGCTGATGAGATCGCTAAAGAGGCCGAGTTCTTCTCCTTCGGCACTAACGACTTAACTCAGATGACCTTCGGTTTCAGTCGTGATGACGCTGGTAAATTCTTGGAAGAATATTATAACAAGAAGATCTATGAGTCCGATCCATTCGCTCGTTTGGATCAGGTTGGTGTCGGTAAACTCGTAGAGACGGCCGTGAAGCTTGGTAAACAGACCCGCCCTGATATTAAGTTAGGTATCTGCGGTGAACATGGTGGAGATCCTTCTTCTGTCGAGTTCTGCCATAAGGTTGGTCTGAACTATGTTTCTTGTTCCCCTTTCCGTGTGCCTATCGCCCGGTTGGCAGCAGCTCAGGCTGTTGTCAAAAAAGAAGGAGATTTAGGACAGAAATAAATAAATCTTCGGTTGCGGGGGTGAACAGCCCTCGCAACCATTCTGTTTTGACTGGGTAAAACCCCAAAGAATTTACATCGGATGCTATTTTTTGATAAATTATCCCCTTTTCATTCGTTGTGGACTGTGTTACAATATATGTCCGGAGACAATATTAAACGGGCCCATAGCTCAGCGGTAGAGCAGTCGGCTCATAACCGATCGGTCCCTGGTTCGAACCCAGGTGGGCCCACCAAAAATCAACTTGAAGAGTGGTTTTATCTAAGCCATTGAAAAACTACTTTTATTAGATTGGCCCGCAATATATAATGATTAGCTATTTTTAGGCTATCAATATATTGCGGGTTAATTTAAATGCTCCATGTTTCTCAATGGCCTCGGTTTTATCCGCTTTTTTTTTATTATGTAAGAACGGAAAGTTTGAGTTTATTTACAGAGTCTGAGATATATTTAGGAAAGAAATAGACGCCTTAGGCGTCTATTCATAGTGAAAGTACGGAGAGTCTGAGATATATTTAGGAAAGAAATAGACGCCTTAGGCGTCTATTCTTGGATAAACTACTAGTGATTTATATTAAGATAACTGTGGAAGCTATCATTTGGTCTGGTCTAATTAGTTCGCATTGTGGAGCAGGAAATAACTGTTTGGGAGCGAACGTAATAAAGATATAGTATTGATTTACGTCTTTTGATTTGGGAATCAAAGGTCTTTTCAATCCAGCCACGAGGTGTTGTTTTAGTGGTTAAGATGTCGCGAATAATTGATATCTTGGAAGAGATTGCGCCAAAACAATGGGCGGAATCATGGGATAACTGCGGTTTATTAGTTGGCGATTCAAGACTAGATGTCAATAGAGTAATGGTTGCTTTAGAACTTAATCATGAAGTGATGGAAGACGCAGTGACTCATGACGTCGATCTTATTGTTACGCATCATCCTTTGTTCTTAAAGCCATTGGCAACAATTAGGACGGATCGATCTCCTGGTATTCTGATCCGGTCTTTGATTCGATCAGAGATCGCTTTATATGCGATGCACACCAATTATGATCGTAGTCCAAGAGGAATCAACTGCTTTCTCGCTGAGAAGATTGGTATATCGAATACGAAAACTCTAGAAAAGTCTAGAGAGACACTTTGCAAATTGGTTGTTTATGTTCCTAAAGATCACGAAAACCAGGTTTTGACAGCATTAGCTGAAGCAGGAGCAGGTCAGATTGGGAGATATAGCCATTGTTCTTTCCAAGCAGAGGGAACGGGGACGTTCTTGCCAGAGGAAGGGACAGATCCTTTTATTGGAGAAGCCGGACGGTTGGAACATGCTTCTGAGGTTCGACTGGAGACCATCCTTCCCTCAGTTTTTCGAGCACGCGCCATTTCGGCTATGCTTAAAGTTCATCCTTATGAAGAAGTTGCTTTTGACCTCTATCCATTGGTCGAACCAGGAGGAACGGAGGGGCTGGGGCGTGTCGGAGACTTAAAGTTAGCCCTGTCGTGGATAGAATTTAAAAATAAGATTCAACAGATATTTCATAAAGATTGGGCGATAATAGGAGGAGCTCCTCCTCCCAGATGTGTTGAGCGAGTGGCGATACTTGCAGGAAGTGGCGCTTCCTTTTTAGAACAGGCTGCTTCCCATGGGGTACAAGTCTATCTAACCGGCGACCTGAAGTATCACGACTACCGACTGGGGGAGGAATTAGGTCTCACCCTAATTGATATTGGTCACTATCATTCAGAGGTCTTAGGGGTGTCCCACATTTGTCAAATGATTACGCATGCAGCTAATGAACGACAGATGGATCTTCAGGTCATCTCCAGTACTGCACTTAAGGACCCCTGTCACCTCATGGAGTTTTAATGGACTGAGGAGGTTGTGCCATGGGTCGCAAATGTGAACTTTGCGGTAAACAGATTCCAGCGGAACGTCTTGAGGCTCTTCCGGAGACCAAAAGGTGTGTGGAATGCGCACGTAAAAAAGGTTCGGATATTGTTGCTCGACGTTCGGAGATAGGGATGGATGCAGACACTTATAAAGACCTATTAGGCGCGATAAGGAGCTGAAGATGGGAAAAATTCATGAACTTTATAGTTACCAAGAAATTCGTTTACGCTTGCATAAGGTCGTCCAAGAGCAATCGGCTTTGGTTTCTGATACCTCCATTGCGGAAGCGATGGAACAATTATCTAGGGTCTCTGCTCATTTGGTCTCCCATGAGGAGGCCGTTTCTTCTTTGAAAAGGGAGATTAAACAGTTGGAAGACGAAGTGTCCGATGCGCAATTTCATCGTAAATCTTGTGAGAAGCGATTATATGACGGAACAGTAACCCAACCTAAAGAGTTGGAACAGCTCCAGAACAAAATAGATGAGTATCAAAAGATCATCAAGAAGAATGAAGACGAGATCATTGTAAGAATGGAAGCATTGGAAGTTAACGAAGAGGCGATTTCTCGTATCCAAACCGAGGAAGCTAATCTAAACAACGCTTTAAAGGAATTAGAAGAAGATTATCATGGGAAAAACATGGAATATGAGCATATTGTCAACGAGCTTGAGAGGGAAGCAAGTAAAATCAAGGGAGGTATCTCGCCAGAACTTTATAAGACCTTCGAGCAAATAGCGCGAGTTCATCATGGTGTAGCACTGGCCCCGATTGAAGGAGAGTGTTGCGGTGCCTGTCATGTCGCTATTCCCTTATCGATCCGGCGTAAAGTAGGAAAAGAAGAGACAACACTAGTGCATTGCGAAAACTGTGGCCGGATCTTATTTAAGCGCTAAAACCATAAACTACCATTGAACAGTACACGAGATTGATGATATAATTTATATTCGTAACTGCATCAGGTAATCGCGGGCACAAGCGCCGAAAGGCCGTGTCTGAGGAAAGTCCGAGCTCCGTAGGGCAGGGTGCTGGATAACGTCCAGTGGGGGCGACCCTAAGGAAAGTGCCACAGAAAAGAAGACGCCGAATGGGATGTATCATCCCATGGCAAAGCTGAAACGGTGCGGTAAGAGCGCACCAGCGTCCGAGTGATCGGGCGGTTTGGCAAACCCCACCCGGAGCAAGACCAAATAGGAGGGATATAAGACTGCCCGTCTTTCCCTCGGGTTGGTCGCATGAGATGTCGGGTAACCGGCATTCGAGATAAATGATTACCACCGGCATTGCCGGCACAGAACTCGGCTTATCGAGCGGTTACGAATTTTTAAAAAAGACCCGTTGG
>OBJA01001427.1_pt1 | contig 16426 bp, 14 predicted proteins | sample 1519751 | NCBI WGS metagenome assembly OBJA01 (sample SAMEA3881238, study PRJEB22517) | soil metagenome | biome: lake sediment; feature: soda lake sediment; material: sediment, water from around vicinity | place: India | collected 2013-12-23 | depth 3 m | reverse complement strand
AGAGCTTGCTGTATTTCCTTTTTCACCCTCAATTGTTTGAGTTACCTGGAGTTCAACGAAAGAAGGCATTTCAACCGTTAAAGGAGTTTCTGTTTCGCTATGAAACTGAATTTCTACTATCTGGCCTTCCTTCATCAGGTCGGAATTTTCGATCATTGTTACGGGGATGGATACCTGCTCAAAAGTTTCGGTATTCATAAAATTAAAACCCATATCATCTTTGTAAAGATACTGGTACTGCCGCCGTTCCACCCTTACTTCATCTACTTTAACACCTGAATTAAAGGTATTTTCAATAACCCTGCCAGTTTTCACATTTTTAAGTTTTGTACGGACAAAGGCCGGACCTTTTCCGGGTTTCACATGCAGGAATTGTACTATTGTATAGATATCATCCTTGAATAAAAGGCACATCCCGTTCCTAAAATCTGCTGTCGTAGCCATGAATTCTTATTTTAACATTTAAGGGTGCAAAAATAAATAAATCCATTAAATATCAACCCATTCCCCACATCAATAGCAAATAAGGAGGCATAAATTATTTAAATACGTGTTCTTTGCCATTTATCTGATAACTTTGCAATTCGGCACGTAATGAACCCACCCGCATATCAAACTCAAGCAATATTGGAAGTTTTGTATCTTTTGAAACAAGAAACTGGAGTCCGTCGGACCGTTTCAAAACTTTTCCTTTGTCTACAACAGGTGCCAGCAAATAACATTCAACATTTCCATTTTTTGTTTGTACTACCTGGTCTCCCATATATTTAACGGTAACATCCGAAATATCATCACCGTGATAAGTCGGAAAGGTAACCTGCAAACCCTGCTGCATTCCTTCTTCCAGATAATTGTTAATAAAATAAAAGAAAACAGAGACAATATCCAGCAGGTTTTCAGGAACGCTTCGCCAGCCGGATTTCTGACTGTTAATAGAATCAACATCGTGATAGAAAAGTGTTTCATTATACCACCTGTATTTTCCTTCCTTAATATTCCGGATCGACTTCAGGGGCAAGCCGGTATTATAATCAACAATGGTTTCATATACATCATTTACCCCAAACAGCTTATCGGTCAGGCCAGTGGTGCGGCCTTCGATATAATAATGGGTTGCTCTCCGGTCATTAAAAATAGTATCGGTAATTATCAGGTTCGCCTCTCCGCCTTTAATAAAACCGAACTTCAGATCAAATCTTATTTTTTCCTGCCTGGCTTCTGAAACCAGAAACAAGGAAAATAAAAATAGAAGTGTAACGAATAATCCTTTCATTTGCTTTTATTTTTTCCTGGCCTGGTTGCAACAAAATCCTTTAAATAAAAAGGCTCAAAATATGCAACGTCTTCCCAATCCTTATTATTATACTTTTCTTCGGCATACCTAATCATAAATCGTGCCGAAGCTTCTGACGGGCCGATAAATAAAGCATTTGGATGCCGGAGCACATCCATACATTTTTTGGCACCATTTCCGAAGAAAAGAATCCGGTTGTTTTCGAGGAATGACGAAAATGAAGTTTCATCAATCACTTTAGCCGACACTGGTTCAACCTGCTCACCTTCTGCAGTATAAAGGGCAGTATAAACTTCCATTCGCCTGGCATCAATCATTGGGCAGAACAACATGTGATTGTTGCAATCGCTGATATAATTATTACAATTAGCCGCTGCAAATTTTCCCATGGAATCAATGGTTCCAACAGCCAACAAAGGGACATTCAATGCATAACACAATCCTTTAGCAACTGAAACACCTATACGTAACCCGGTGTATGATCCGGGGCCTTTGCTTACTGCTATAGCATTGAGGTTTTTAAAACTTAAACCATGCTCCCTGAACAGCTCTTCAATAAATACTGTCAACATCTGTGAATGGTTCAGCCCTTCGAAACTTTCTTTTTCAAAAAGCAATTCTCCGTTTCGTGAAATATTCACAGAACAAACTTCGGTTGATGTTTCAATATTTAATATCACTGCCATATCTTAAAAGATTGAGGTACAAAAGTAAGCATTCCTGTTAAAACAGTTGGAAAAATGTTTTTCCACATGGAATCTGGAAACACATCCACAACAGAGAAATTCACAAGGTGAATCAGAATTTCCGGAGCCTTCCATTAAATACAATTGCCGAGAGCTTCATTTTTTTTGCTGCATATAAAGCATCATCAAAGGTATGTACAATGGGTTCATTTTTCATATTAAAAGAAGTATTAACCAATGCCCTTACCTGGTATTTTTCATCGAGCTGTGACAATAGATCATAAAGAAATGGATTGTCGTCACGATCCGATACACACTGAAAACGTGCAGTTCCGTCAGCATGAACTGCACCAATTATTTCTTCTTTTTTCTCTGGCAATACTTTAAAATCAAGCAACATAAAATTAGCCAACTTTGGAATATCGGTCCATCCTGTAAAATATTTCACATTCTTTGCAAGAGCTACCGGAGCCAAAGGCCGGTACCATTCTCTGCCTTTTTTGTCAATACTGATATCATCAGCCAGTTTTTTTGAATTTGCCAGTGCTAAGATGCTGCGGTTACCCAGAGCCCGTGGGCCGGCTTCACCAAATCCGTTACAAACTCCAATAACTTCTCCCCTGGCCAGCAAATCTGCAACATCAGCTATTGTACTGCCATCGGATGTAGTTTTATACCTTTCAATATCCCAGTTGTTCAGGTAAGCATCATGAATATGAACTCCTCCATGTTTAACCCATTCTGCAAATGCAGCTGCGCCCAAAGCAAGTCCACTGTCTTCAGTACATGGAGGGATGTATACCGACTTAAATAACCTGCTCTCCAAAATACGTGTGTTTGCAACAATATTCAATGCAGAACCTCCTGCATAATAAAGATTTTCTGCTTTAGTGATTCCCGTTAACCTCTGCAGATTGCAAAGAAGGGTATCTGTAAAAATTTCTTGTAAGGATGCTGACACATCCTGCAGAAACCGGTTTTTCAGGTCAAATGATTTTAATTTGACACCGAAATCAGCACCGGTTTTTTGCAAAAAGATAGAGGTGTGTCCCCAGATGTTCTGAAAAAAATCATTTTGCACCAGCCAGGATTTTAATTCCGGCCGTGGGGTTCCCCACCCAGCAAACCCCATGAATTTACCGGGAACCGAATTTTGTTCGGGAAGTTTAGCCCCCAGTATTGAAAATACAAGTGCATTTGCATTGTATATTGAGCTGAAGGGCTTTAGATCCCAATGATGTTCTATCCATTCAAACCTGCCATTTTTAAAATGTGCCGCCGAAAAATTGCTAAGGCTTGCACCACCGTCAAAATGAACAAGAAGGCTGTTTTCTTTGAAGTTACCATAAAAAGGCATACAGGAAAAAATATGTGCCAGCTCATGATTTAGGACCCAGGCTGTCTTCTCTTTTCCAAACCACCAACATTTTCCTTTTTCCAACCCTTTTGCAAGCTGCGAAACAAGTGGTGCTTCAAATCTTGCATCACCCTGTCGCGAAAGAAATGTCCTTCCTGCAACATTATCCACGAAAATCAAATCGTATGGATGATCTAACAGCTTTTTTCTTTTAAGGATTTCTTTCAGGTGAATATGAAGGGTATTGTCTCTTTTGCGGCGGGAAATCCTCTCCTGTTGCAGAAAGTAAACTACTTTACCTTCGTTCATTAAAGCCAGATTATGATCGTGGACGTAAAAAGGATACTCATATTCGTCGCGATCCTGTATACCGTAAACAGCCAATGTGGAATTATTTCTATCCATAATACCCGGTCAGGAAACTATTTGCACAATTGCAGCTATCAATATCAACATCACAAACAGGAATTCACTCCAAAAACGGTTCTTTAGAAACATGAAAAAATTTGCAATAAGAAAATTGACTGGTATGAGAACGATTAGCAAAAAAGCATGTGAGACAGCAGGAATAAAAATGATTGCAGCAACAGAAGAAATAAAAATCAGAAAAAAGACCATAAAAAATTTTCTTGTTGAAACCTTCTTCGTCCCATATTCCCTGATGAGTTTAATGCTTCCTGCAAAGATTAGAAGAATCAGGTAGCCCAGGTATACCTGTAATGGTATGTTTGCTGTAAAATGATTTTGGGGTGAAAATATGCCCGATTCAACACTTTTAACCAGTTCAGGAAGCTGATCCGTATAAAAAGCATAACTTGCACCAAAAACCGGAGGCAACATGAAACCAATAAGGAGGACAACAAAAATCCTCCAGTTTTTATCACGCGAAAGCAAACCAATTCCGACAATCATTGCAGGAAAAATTACAATAAGGCTATAGTAAAATAAAAAAGACATGCCCAGGAAAAATCCTGCATCGAAAGCAGGAGAATAAGGTTTAGGTTGATCGTATGCATTAAATAGCCGATACATTGCGATGAGCAGGCAAACTGCACTGAAATAGACCGGATGAAGGGCATGAATTCCAGCCAATCCACCTGTTAAAATAACAAATAAAGTGGCATGAATCATTGTTCTGACCCGAAGAAGATTATACCTGTTGTTAATTAAAAGCAGTACTATTGCCATTACCTGAACAAGGGCAAGTGAAACTACATTTTGTATGAAGACTGAATTCTCGAGCCATCGATAAACAGGGGCAAACAGCAGGAAATTTTTTTCAGCATGAGAAAGGGGAAATTTGGTAGGGAGTATTAAATCTTTCAGCCAAAAAAGTACCCCCAGCAAAGGGAATGCTATAAAGTTATAGGTATGATTCGATTTGAACTTTTTAAGCAGCATAGGCTACAGGTCGAAACCAATGTCTTTGCGGTAGTATTTATTTTCAAACTGAATGCTCCGGGCATTGCTGTATGACTTCTGTAAAGCCTCTCCAAAAGAGTCACCCAAAGAACTTATCGCGAGAACCCGGCCTCCGTCGGTGCATATGGTACTGTTGTTGATTTTCGTTCCTGAATGAAAAACAACACTAGATTGAACTGCATCGATACCCGAAATTTCTTTACCTTTCTCATATTTCCCAGGGTATCCTCCTGAAACAAGTACTACTGTAACAGCAGCCTTTTCACTGACTTCAAGCACTGCATCTTCAAGATTTCCTTTTGCTGCCTTTTCAAGCAGGTCTACCAAATCGGAATTCAAACGTAACAACACAGCTTCTGCTTCGGGATCGCCCAGCCTTACATTGTACTCAATTACAAATGGATTTCCATCGACATTAATCAATCCAAAAAAGATAAACCCCTGGTAATTGATATTATCGCTTACCAGTCCCTGAATAGTAGGTTTTATTATGCGCGATTCTACCTTTTCCATGAAATCCTTGCCGGCAAAAGGCACAGGTGAAACAGCTCCCATACCTCCGGTATTTAACCCAGTATCTCCTTCTCCAATTCTTTTATAATCTTTGGCTTCCGGAAGCACTTTGTAGTTTCTTCCATCAGTAATTACAAAAACAGAAAGCTCTGTTCCTTTTAAAAATTCTTCAATAACAACCTTATTGCTGGCGGGTCCGAATTTACCTTTCAACATCTCCTGCAGCTCTTTTTCTGCCTCATCACGGTCATCAATAATCAATACACCTTTTCCGGCAGCAAGTCCGTCAGCCTTTAAAACAAAAGGAGCCTGCAGTGAGCGAATAAATCTGAATCCGTCCTCCAGGTTATTGCTGGTGACTGTAAGAAACCTGGCAGTAGGGATATTGTGCCGTATCATGAACTCTTTTGCAAAGTCCTTGCTTCCCTCAAGCATTGCTCCTGTTTTACATGGCCCTACAACCAGAACATTTTTAAGTTCTGGGTCACTACTAAAAAAATCATGAATGCCATCAACCAATGGAATTTCAGGTCCGACAACAACCATCTGTATATGATTTTCCAGCACATTCTTTTTTATTCCCTCAAAATCAGCAACATCTGTCTCCAGATTGATTCCGAGGGCTGTGGTACCGGCATTTCCCGGAGCAAAAAATAACTTGTCTGTTCTGTTACTTTGGCTGATTTTCCATCCCAGGGCATGTTCACGGCCTCCGGAGCCAACGATTAAAATGTTCATCCTTACAATGAGTTATAAGTTTCAAAATGGCGTTGCATTGTATCTCCTATTTTTTTAGCCAAATCAGCTTCTCCCTGATTGCGGGCACTTCTCTCCATGTATTGCAGGTAGAAAAGGTTTCTCTGTATTTCTTCATTAACAGCCTGTGTATTCAGAAATTTAGCATTCATTGAAAGGAAATATCCCAGTTCATCATTAAAAATATCCAATGCGTCATTAAATATTTTTCTGCCTTTATCCATAGCACCGGCCTGGAAATACCCATTAGCCAGCTCAAGTGAAAAATATTCGAAGGGTACAACAGAATAAGGAATCAGTTCGAATGCACGGTCGATAACTGCAATTGCAGAATCATTTTTTTCCTCAGCAAGCAATCCGGCAGCCAAACGGTTAAAACTGTTTCGGATGTTGGTCATCATACGCATGTTGTTCTCATCAATATACACATCCGGATCATTCATATTTCCATATTCAAAATTATTCATCAGGTTTTCGAACATGATGTCCGTAGCCACCGTTCCGAAGAACAACCTATCTGGAGAAGTCTCCCCGCGAATCGGCACCAGCCTGTATCCAAAACCTTCAACCTGAAAATACTCCTGCAGGTTCAGGTATTTATTGCGACCTACTGTGATTGCCCAATATACTGGCCTTTCCCAGTTATTTGTGGCCAGAAGATCAAGAATCATCATCTCATCCTTTGTAATATAATTCCTGTCGGACAAGTCAATTGTAATTGTATCAACGATTTTATCGTAATCCTGTTCCCTTACCACATTGTTACGGATTACTGCCTCCTTATCAACCTTGAAATGAATCACCTTTTTTGGAAGATAAGCAGCATTTCCGGCTTGTTGCAATTTGGTAGCAGGATTATCATCGGCAATAAACTCGATGCCCTCCTTCAGTCCAATCCAGTCGCGGGTGAGCCGTGGATTGTTCATCAGGTAGACAATATCCCGGGTACCCTGCCGGTATTTTTCTTCTGACATTGAGAAAGGAAGTGGGTCTGATTCGTAGGCTTTTCGCTTCATTTGGTTGATGTACCAGTCGGTCTGCAGGTAACTGAGGTTGCAAACGCGGACATCGGTCCGCACACCCTCCACCTCCTGGTTATACCACAAGGGGAAAGTATCATTGTCGCCATTTGTGAAGATGACACCATTTGGTTTAACAGTTTTCAGATAATTGGCACCCAGATCACGTGCTGTATATCTTCCGGAGCGATCGTGGTCATCCCAGTTCTCTGCGGCCATTATTCCCGGCACCAATATCAGGGTTGCCAACCCTGTAATTCCGGCGGCAATTGTTTCACCAGTATATTTTTTCAGGAATTCGATTATTGCAAGCACACCCAAGCCAATCCAAATGGCAAATGCATAAAAAGATCCTGCATAGGCGTAATCACGTTCACGTGGCTGGAATGGGTATTGGTTGAGATAAATTACAATTGCAAGGCCTGTCATGAAAAACAACAGAAAAACCACCCACAAATCTTTTTTACCCTGGCTGCCTTTGTTATACTGAAAAAAGATGCCCAGCAATCCCAATATAAGCGGTAGAAAATAATACGTATTGCGCCCCTTGTTTTCAGCAAACCTTTTTGGCAGATTCTGTTGATCACCCAGCCGCCATTCATCAACCACATTAATACCACTCAGCCAGTTTCCGTGAAGGACTCCTCCATGGCCCTGTATGTCGTTTTGGCGGCCAACAAAATTCCACATAAAATAGCGGAAATACATATGCCCCACCTGATAATTTATGAAGAAGCGCAGGTTTTCACCAAAGGTAGGTTTTACAATTACCTCGGTTTGTCCGCTTTCGTTCCGGTGTTGAATTCTTCTTCCCCTGACATTGCCCCATTCCTGATATGCCTGTGCATGAGCAGGATCCATGCTGCTCCACATTCTTGGGAATATTGTCATGAATTTTTCGTCATAGTTTGGCACAACCCGCCTGTCGGTTACAACATATTTGCCATCGATCTGCGAATAAACAGGTTTGCCTTCTTTATACCGGTTTTGAGGATTCAATGGAGAATTGTAGTATTGTCCGTAGAATAAGGGCCGGTTTCCATATTGCTCCCTGTTAAGATAACTAAGAAGGGAAAACATGTCTTTAGGACTGTTTTGGTCCATTGGTGGCTGCGCAGCCGAACGGATTATTATCAGGGCAAAGGATGAGTATCCGATAAGGATAACTGTAACACCAACAATGACAGTATGCCACAGTACCATTTTTTTCTTCGTGGTATACCGCAACCCGTAAACTATTGCCAGTACAAGCAGGGCGATATAAATAATGGCTCCTGATTTAATTGGCAGGCCGAAAGAATTGACAAACAGCAATTCGAACCACGATGCAACAGTTACCACTCCGGGAATTATGCCCCACATTATTACACCCAGAACCAGTACCGATACGAACAATGCCAATATAAATCCCTTTCGGGAAGCCGGATACATACGGAAATAATAAACAAAAACTATTGCAGGTATTGCCAGAAGGTTCAGCAGGTGAACTCCTACCGACAAGCCTATAATATAGGATATAAATATCAGCCAACGGTTTGCATAAGGTTTATCAGCAACATTCTCCCACTTCAAAATTGCCCAAAACACAATGGCAGTGAGCATGGAAGAAAATGCATACACTTCCGCTTCCACAGCCGAAAACCAAAAAGTATCGGAAAAGGTATATGCCAGTGCACCCACTACACCGGCTGCCAAAATGGAAACAATGTTACCGGTGGTTATGTCATCATTTTTTACAACCAATTTCTTGGCCAGGTGGGTTATCGACCAGAACAAAAACAGGATGGTGAATGCACTGGCGAGTGCTGACATGGCATTTACAAGCATGGCTGCACTGCCCGGCCCGCCAAACAATGTAAAGAAACGTCCAAATATCATGTAAACCGGCGCTCCGGGTGGATGCCCTATTTCCAATTTATATGAAGTAGTGATAAATTCTCCCGGATCCCAGAAGCTGGTGGTCGGCTCAATAGTCATCAGATAAACAATGGCGGAAACAAGGAAAACCACCCATCCGGTGAGCCTGTTATAAAACGTATATCCTTTCATTTGAACATGATTTCTATCCTAAACAAAGTTGTTGGAATGATTTAATCGCGAAGATAATTGTTTTGCAGTAAACAGAAAGCCTGAAAAGCTAAATTAAGGTTTATTAAACAGCATGCCCGCCTGCAGCATTATTCCTGAAACCAGTCTTCCTGTTGAAATACCCTCGCGTCGGGCAGAAAAATATAAATCGGGATTACTGAAAGTACAATGACCCGAAATTTCGATATTAGACGAAGATACACCACATTTGAGAAGAACCTGGCGGTTGGCTTCCCACAGATTAAAGAAATAATTTCCCCCTGCAGTCTGGATTATTGCCTTTTCGGCATTAGGCACTTTACTAAGGGCAGCACTTATAACATCTTTTCCCACCTGGTAACTGCCGGGGCCTATTGAAGGGCCTATTGCAGCCAGAATGTCGCCGGGCCATGATCCATACCTGATGTTCATTTCCTTAATCGTTTCGCTTACAATTAATCCGACAGTACCACGCCAGCCTGCATGAATTGCAGCAACCACCCTATTGACTGAATCATACAATAAAACTGGAACACAATCGGCTGTTTGAATACATAAACATATATCCGGCTGATTTGTAATCAATGCATCTGTATTTTCGGCACCCTCATAAGGAACCTGATGAACAGCAGCTACATTCGACGAATGGGTTTGCCTGGGGAAAACAAGCTGTCCTAAACCCAACCCTACTATTTGGGCAAGCATTTTCCTGTTGTTCTTTACCTGCCAATCAGCAACTCCGGTAAAACGGGCGTTGCAATTCTTGGGGATTGTATTTTTAAAAGTAGTAAATGCCTTAACTTTGCCTGTTTTAAAAATTCTATATTCCAGTATTTTATTCTCCATGTTGAATAATTTTAACCAGCCTGTCCTTGTCCAGAAGTTTTATTGTTTTCCTTTCGATTTCAATCAGATTCTCCCCCTGCATTTCTCCCAGCACCCTGGCAATTGAAGGACGGGTTACACCAAACAGTTCTGCGAGTTGCTGCTGAGTAAGTTTCATTTCTACAGATAACAAGGCGGAGCCTGCCTGTTGCAAAAGGAAGTGAGCCATTTTTCCCTTGATTGTTTTAAAGCTTAGAAATTGAAGCTTTCGCGACAGGAACTGGCTGCGGGAGGAAATACTATGAAGATAATTCCTTAAAACCTGATCGTTCTTTTGAAGCAACTTTAAAAATTCATCAACAGGTACAGAAAGAATTTCCACATCCGTACCAGCTGTAACTGTAACCGGAAATTTATTTTCAGTACCGAATAAAAAAGCAGAAGCCAGCGGGCGTGGAGCTTCAATATCTTCTATTTTTATGATTTTGCCAGAATAATCAATCATCTCACCCTTAACAATACCAGACATGACGATATACAGATTCCGGACAGGCTCTCCTGCAAGCACCACAACATCATTTTTCCTGTAGCTCCTTACCTGGTAACGTATGTATTTAAAAATTTCCTTGATATCCTTTTCGTCGATTCGTTTAAAAAGAGGACAGTCGGCAAGCAATTTATAATTTATCATTTTGTAACATTTGATACAATTTGAGAAACGGCTGAATTCTATATTTGTTTTTGTAAATAAAAGCAAAAAATGATAAGGGAAATAGTAAAAATAGATGAAGATTTATGTGATGGCTGCGGTGACTGTGTTCCAAACTGTCATGAAGGAGCCTTGCAGATTATAGATGGAAAAGCCAGGTTAATAAGTGAATTGATGTGTGATGGCTTAGGTGCCTGTTTAGGCCACTGTCCTCAAAATGCAATTACCATAGAAGAACGGGAAGCAGAAGAATACGATGAGAAATTGGTAATTAAGGAGATGGCATATAAAGGAAAAGCTACAGTTTTTGCTCATCTGAAACATCTGCAGGAACATAACGAAACGGAATATTTAGGTATAGCTTTGGATTATATTAAAGCCCATCGCCATCAGATGCCTTTTTCAATCGCGGAAGTACATGAATTGCTCCATGGCAAAAAATTACATTCCCCCACACAGCGGCCAGCATCTGGGGGGTGTCCCGGATCTGCCCCTGCCTCATTTAGCGCTGCAGGCTTAAAATTTATAAAAAGCAATGAAGAATTGTCATCTGAATTAACCCAGTGGCCGATCCAGCTGCATCTAATAAATCCGGCTGCAGGTTATTTTTTTCAGACAGATTTGCTAATAGCAGCTGATTGTGTAGGTTTTGCTTATGCAAATTTCCATCAAAAATTCCTGAAATCAAAAAAACTGGTAATTGCCTGTCCAAAACTTGACCATGGAAAAGATGTATATATCCAGAAAATTATCCGGTTAATTGATGAGGCTGAAATTCGCTCAATAACAATTGCGATAATGGAAGTTCCATGCTGCAGCGGATTAATTGGTATGGTTCAGTCGGCCATTGCCCATTCAGAAAGAATTGTTCCTCTTTCGACAGCTGTTATAGGGATTCGGGGGGAATTGCTCAGCGAGCAAGAAATGTAATTTGTAACACAGTTAAAAATATATGCTAAATCTCCCAACAACAGCTTATAATAAGCTGTTGTTTTTTTTTAATCCTGAATTCACAATATCAACAAGAATCAACAACAACTTTGGGTAAGACTCAATAATAAATTAATACCATCCACAAGAACCACAGGTTATAAAATTTTTAAAAATTTTCTCACTAATTTTTTTTGCCTGATGGAAAAATTTCAGTAACTTTTATTTAGAATTAACTGGAAAAAACAAATTGAATTCCAATAGATTAGATTAATTATAGTTTCTTTTTAAGAAGAAATTGCAATAAACATAGTGATAAACGTTTGTTTGATTTTTTTTTATTAAGGACAAAATAATTCTAAATTTTTACATTCAAAATTATTTTACAAACCAGGTTAAAATTTAAACAAAATTTAATCTAAGTTACTAATAATAAATTTGTTACATACATAAAAGTGTATTATGTACCTGCGAGCGACAGCAAAATGTTTTAGATTTATTTGAAATAACAATAGAATTTTTCTATTAATTTTTTAAAATACTTGTATTCAAACAAATATAGAAGGTGTGTTAATAATCTTTAAAACATTGTTCATCTTTAATAAACTTTTAATGGTTCGTGGTTGTTGGTCTTTTGTCGAAAAATTAATTCAGAATTTTATAAAGGAGTCGCCCCTATGTGAGTGACAATGGGGAACCCTTTTACAACAATGAACCACAACAACAAAAATAAGTAGAAAAAATCACATCCTTTTTTTAAATATTTTAATATTTATTTTAGAAACCAGATTAAGCCCTCCATACATTCCTTTGGCATTACTACCGGATATTCAGGATAAATTAACAGAATCAGGATACTCATTATTAATTAGTAAAGGTAAAAACTTCAAACAATGACAAGGAAAAGATTTAAAGAATATGAAATCAGGAAAATCCTTCAGGATTATGAAGATGGTACTCCGATCCAGGAAATCATTGAGCAGTATGGTATAAGCCAGGCAACTTTTTATAACTGGAAAGCAAAATACCGCAATCAATTGCTTTTTGACATTCAGCACATTAATAAACTAAAAGAAGACAATGAAAGGCTTAAACGGATGTTTGCCGATTTAAGCCTGGAAAATCTTGCCCTAAAAGCTCAGCTAAAAAAGATAGAGAAATATTAATTTCCTAGAAATCATTTATCCTTAGGTAAACCCAAATAAAATGGACGTAAAACAAAATGAGTATGAGTGGTATGCTGTTTACACCAAAACAAATGGAGAAAAAAAGATTTTGAAGAATTTGCAAAATGAAAACATTGAATGTTACCTCCCACTCAGTAAGAAATTAAAGCAATGGAGCGATAGAAAAAAATGGGTTGAAGAACCATTTTTCCGAAACTATCTTTTTGTGAAAGTTGGCCGTCAGGAATTTTTTAATGTCCTCAGTATACCAGGAGTTGTTAGTTATGTATCCTTTGGAGGGCAGCCTCAAAGAATTCCTTCGGAGCAAATCAGCAACATCAAAAAATTAATTGAACAGCAGGAACGGGAAGTTGTGCTTTCGCGTGAGAACATTGAAAAGGGTCAAAATGCTGAGGTATTGATAGGACCTTTCAAAGGTTTACAGGGCGAAGTAGTTAAAATATATGGAAATTACCGGATAGTAATAAGAATTGAAGCACTTGGCTGTTCAATATATGCAAATATTTCGAAGAATGAAATCAATGTTATCCCTTCGAAAAAGTCAATCCATCAGGAAGTTTAGATTACAAAGGATATAGATTTTCGTTCATTATTAAACCCGGTCACAGTGAACTTTTTGTTCCATAATTTTTTATAATAGGTATATGTATCAGTAAGGAAGTGATACATCCGGCACGCAACTCAAAATTTAAAAATCATTATTATGAAGGTACTAATACTTGCAGGTGGTTTAGGCTCACGTCTTTCAGAAGAAACGGGCGTGAAACCCAAACCTATGGTTGAAATAGGAGGCAAACCTATATTGTGGCATATAATGAAAATTTATTCACATTATGGGTATAATGAATTTATAATTTTACTGGGATACAAAGGCCACATAATCAAAGATTACTTCACCAGCTATTTTTATCACCAGTCGGATATTACAATTGATATACAAAAAAGAGAAACAGAGATTCATCACAGCAACGCGGAGCCATGGAAAATCACCCTGGTGGATACGGGAATTGACACACTGACAGGTGGCAGGATTAAGCGGGTGGCAAAATATATAAACAATGAGCCATTTATGCTAACTTATGGTGACGGAGTATCCGATATTAACATTAAACACCTGGAAGAATTTCATAAAAACCATGGGAAGTTGGTTACAATGACGTCCGTTCAACCGGAAGGCAGGTTTGGCTCACTGATACTAAATGGCAACAATGAGGTCTTGCGTTTTCAGGAAAAAATGAAAGGCGATGGACATTGGATAAATGCGGGTTTCTTTGTGTGCGAACCGAAAGTTTTGGATTATATTGATGATGATTCCACAATATTTGAAAGAAACCCGTTAGAGCAGCTGGCATTGGAAAAGCAGCTTATAACCTACAAACATACGGGTTTCTGGAAGCCTATGGACACCCAAAAAGATAAGGTTCAGTTAAATGAACTTATTGAACAAAATGCTGCTCCCTGGATGCTTTGGGAAAAAAAGGGAAACCGGGCTAAACCAAATTCAGTCATTTCTGTATAGCCTTTCCGGATCTTTTGATGATTAGAGAACCAAAATTTAATTAACTTAACATGTACGACATAGTAATTATCGGCGGAGGTATTGTTGGGCTTGCAACTGGGCTGAAACTAAAAGAGGGCAATCCGGATTTAAAAATAGCAATCCTGGAAAAGGAAGGGCGGCTTGCGAGCCATCAGACGGGGAATAACAGCGGTGTAATTCATGCGGGGGTATATTATAAACCCGGCAGCCAGAAGGCTTTGAACTGCAGGAGAGGGTATCAGCAACTGATTGATTTTTGTGACAAGGAGGGAGTGAAATATGATATTTGCGGAAAACTAATTGTTGCCACAAATAAGGAGGAACTTCCAATGCTCGACAATCTTTGGGAAAGGGGCAGGCAAAATGGGCTTTCCGAAATGAAAAGAATTCGGGGGGAGCAAATTAAGGAATTCGAACCATATGCCACTGGCCTGGCAGCTATACATGTCCCCTATACCGGAATTATCGATTACAAAGAAGTCAGCCAAAAATATGCAGAAATATTCACGAATCGCTATGGAGGTGAAATTTTCCTGGAGAGCCGTGTCAATCAAATCGTGGAAAGAAACAACCATGTAGAAATTGTCACAAATAAATCAACACTTTCATCAAAAGTAGTAGTCAATACAGCAGGGTTGTATAGTGATATAATTGCCCGTCTTAGTAAAGCAGATCTCGATGTAAGAATTATTCCTTTCAGAGGGGAATATTATAAACTTACTCCTGAAAAAAATTATCTTGTAAAAAATCTCATTTATCCGGTTCCTGATCCCAATTTTCCCTTTCTGGGAGTTCATTTTACAAGAATGATAAACGGGGGAACTGAAGCAGGCCCCAATGCAGTTTGGGCTTTCAAACGCGAAGGATATAAAAAGACATCATTTAACGGAGAAGAAACATGGGCTTCCCTTTCGTGGCCCGGGTTTAGAAAGGTAATGCGAAAGTATTGGAAAACAGGCCTTGGCGAATATTACAGATCATTAAATAAATGGGCATTCTTAAAAGCATTACAACGCCTGGTGCCGGAAGTACAATATAATGACATACAACCCGGAGGAGCAGGTGTACGTGCCCAGGCCTGCAGCAGAGACGGAAGATTGGTTGATGATTTCCTAATTGTGGAGGACAAATTTACCTTCAATGTGTTAAACGCTCCTTCCCCTGCTGCAACAGCTTCTCTTGCAATAGGAGAATCACTGGCCGAGAAAATAAGGACAAAATTAAACCTGGTGCAATCCTCAACAAAAGAACCTCATTTAATATAACAATAACCTTAAAATTAGCACATGATTTTTACGGAAACAAAATTAAAAGGTGCATTTATAATTGAGATTAAGCAACTTGAAGACGAACGTGGATTTTTTGGCAGATCGTGGTGTAAAAAAGAAATGGAAGAACATGGACTGAAAACAAACGTAGTCCAGGCAAATACATCATTCAGCAAACGCAAAGGAACAATTCGCGGATTTCATTTTCAAAAACATCCGGATGAGGAAACAAAATTAATCAGATGTACAAAAGGCGCTATTTATGATGTAATAATCGATTTACGGAAAGACTCTCCTACATACATGCAATGGATAGGGGTTGAGCTTACGGAAGATAATTACAAAATGGTTTATGTACCCGAAAATTTTGCACATGGATTCCTGACTCTTACAGATAACGTTGAAGTATATTACCTGGTAACCAATTTCTATACTCCTCATGCTGAAGAAGGAATCCGGTATAACGACCCTGCATTTAATATTCAGTTTCCTGCTCCTGTTGAGGTGGTTTCAGAAAAAGACATGTCTCATCCAAATTTTCTATTATGATTATCATCGACACTGCTTTGCAAAAAAGACAAAATGACAATAACCCGATACGGGTAGGTATGATAGGTGCGGGGTTTATGGGACGTGGAATTGCAGTACAGATAATAAACTCAACACCAGGTATGGAACTGGTAGCAATCGCCAACAGAACCCATGCTAAAGCCTATAAGGCATATGAGGCTGCAGGCATTGAGGAAATTGAAGTTGTTAACAACCTAACTGATCTGGAAGACAACATCAGAAGAGGAAAATACAGCATTACTGAAGATCCGGAACTCTTATGCTTTTCGGGCCAGATTGATGC
>OBJA01001426.1_pt1 | contig 16449 bp, 13 predicted proteins | sample 1519751 | NCBI WGS metagenome assembly OBJA01 (sample SAMEA3881238, study PRJEB22517) | soil metagenome | biome: lake sediment; feature: soda lake sediment; material: sediment, water from around vicinity | place: India | collected 2013-12-23 | depth 3 m | reverse complement strand
TATTTGATACCACGGTTCCCGCGAGATGCACTTTCTCGGTGGCATCTACTCCCTGATCATTACCGGCACGTATTACCGGTTTGAAAAATTTATAACTTCTGACATCTAAGCCTGTAGAATCCATAAGACCTGCGACGTTCCATTTTGCGTGAATGGGTTGAACTGTATAACAAAGCGTTGTCGCACCGGTGTCATCAAAGCTGATAATGTTCGGGTAAATTGTATCCTTAAGCACCTGTTTTTTGAGATAAAATGTGTCTACCAGATACACGTCCGCTTCATAATTGGAGATAATGCGAAAAATATTGTACCCGGAAATAACACCCGAATCGGCATCGGTATCCCAGTTTACCGTCACGACCCCGCTCAAAGTGTCGTATTCGGCATCAACTCCGACTTCGGGTACCAGATGATCATATCGCGGTGTCACTATTTGAGGCGTTGCACTCGCTTTTCCGATCCGATCCCACTGTTCATTATATACACATATAATGTATCGGATATATCGAATCGTATCATTGGCAAAATCATACAGAGTCGGAAAAACCGTATCTACCAGCTCCGCTTCTGAAAAGATCCCAAGCGTGTCACTATGTGTTAAATTCCAATTTTCGGGGCTGAAATCGAAGGGTTGTTTGGCAATCGACCTGAAAACCATATATCCACCGAAACCGGGAAACATGTCCGCAGAATCAAGCGTACCCCACCTTACAGTTACGAATCCGCCGGCGGTATCGAAAGTTGCAGTTACATTGTCAATGAGAGGGAGTACCTCCTCGTAAAAGACCGTTTCGATCTGATAAATGCCATAATATTTTCCGATATCGCCCAGTTTATCTCTCACTTTCACGGCGTATTCCATGTTCTGTATCGGATGCCCATCGGAAAACACTATGGTATCGATGTAAAATGTATCCTGCGTATAGGCAATCTCCTGCAAATTATGCTCGGGGTTGCCCGCCACTCCCCGAAGTACTACATATTCCTGAAAATCGTCATAATCCTTTACGGCATTCCAGGTTACTTTGACAATACCAGTTGCGGTATCATAGGCAACATTGATTCCTTTTGGAATGGGTATGCCGTTATAGGGAAGTTGGTACATCCCTAAATCCGTTATGGAGTCAGAGTAGATGGTAACAGTGTCGTAAAGGGGAGTAAATTCAGGCTGATATGTCGTATACGAAACGATTCTGTACTTTCCAGCGGGAATTTCCGATATAGAAAAGGTACCCTCCGAGCTGACATTCTGGTAAATGTCGGTACCCAGAATATGCACAACAACACTCCCGGTTCCACGGAGCTCGATTGTGTTTTCGATTATCCCTTTAAGGCCTCCAGGCTTCTTTAATACCGCCTCGAGGTTCTTGGCACTCTCGGAGCCAGGAAGCACATCATCCAGAAAGGAGTATTGATTGTTCGAATGGGCTATAATAGTATAGTTACCACCATCGGCATCAAAGGAAAAATTACCGTTTTCATCGCATATTGTCTCATCAATCGGTACGGCAGTTTCGTTGGGAGAGGCGATTGCGCTTCGTTTTTTGAAAAGACTTACCTGTGCTCCCTTCACTGGTTTTTTGTCGGAGGTTACCACAACTCCTCTGACATTGCCGGTTTCCGTGCCGCTTCCATTCGTAGGTGACGACATATTACAGGAAAGCACTATAACACCTACGCAGAGGCAAAGTGCGGCTTTGAGGTGTCTTGGTCGCATACGTTTCTCCTTTTCAGTATTTCCTACCGGTCTCGGCAAGAGGGAACATTTGAATGTTTATCTGTATCACACGATCTTCACAACTGTCTTCTACTGCGATATTGAGTATTTCCTTGCGGGTTCTTTTTATCACGGAGCGTATTTTTTCAAATCCCTTTTCCGATAGGCTCAGAGTCAGCGTGGAGATATCCCTTTTTTCTGCGGGCATGGTGTCCAGAGCCTGACCGGCAAGCTCAAGCATTTGCAACTGAAAATTAGCCACCTCCGTTGACTTTACCTCATCGCCGGTCGAAACAATGGCTTCGCTTTGGCAATAGGTCCCATTTTCACGTTTTTTTATTAGGTTTAGACGCTCAAGGATCTTCAAGGCTTCCCTGACCTGAGTTGGACGGACGGTTGGCGTGAGAGCCATTCCCAAACGCTTATAATCACCGTCAAAGGGATAAAAGTACAGCAGTTCACGGATCGCGGTGATATACCACTTTGAAAAGTACTCGTACACATCTTTGCGGATGCCTCCCTGGGTAGATTTTTGAAAAACCAACAGACGACTGAGCCAGTAATCTTTTTCCGACTGTGTTTTTGCCTGATTGAAGGTGACCAGATTCTCCAGATATCGACTGTCCCCATCCGACAGTTTCAATGCACGACATAGTAATGCAGTATTTCTTCTGCTCAGATTCCGCTTCCCATTGATGACTTCTGAAAAAAAGCCAGATGATTTCACTCCCATTTTGAGAGCAAAATAGCGATGAGAATATTTCGGGTCTGCTTTTTTGGCTGCCTGATAATAATCGTTCAGATACGCCCTGTAATCAGTATAATCGTAAATTGATATGCTTTTCATGTTTAATAATATAAAGCATCAGAATGTTTTCGTCTATACAAATCAGCCGTGGGGGATTATTTTCGCTCTCATTTTGAGAGCGCATAGTTTGGCTCAGGTCCTATATTCTGTAGGAACTCCGGATATGGCTGATCGGAAAAACTGGAGCTGGAATCTGCGTGTATTAAAAAAAGTCCGCATAATCTGGGCTACACTCATTAATGCTATACAAGAGATTAATAGACTAACATGCCGAAGTATTATAGCACAATGAAAATCATCAGTTTTTATCGTGCAACACCAGTCGGAGGCAATAGAGAAAATAGTACGGCACTGCGGCTTTATGGAAAGAAGAGTAGTAAACATCCCTGTCCGGATATGCGCTAATTTACTTTTAATGTGATGGTTGACTAAATAAAAAACATGCAAAAGCCGAAGGGGAAAATAGTGGACGCAGCTGTAAAAAGTAGTTAGTGTAAATATGTGATAGTAGTGCATCGATTAAGAATGGTTGAAACATTGCTGCATTAAAGTTCCCTTCTGCGGCTTCTGAATCTGCTGCAGAAGATTTATACTGCGTGATGCCTAATTGTCCCATGTTCCATAAACTGTCGGTTGCACTATCAACCTGTTTGATATCTCCATAGACCCAACTACGCAAAATAATGCCATACGCTGAATATGCTGGTAAACAGTATTTCTCTGAAAACGTAAGCAGTTCCTGCACTGCGTGCAGAACAGTATCTCTGCCTCCCATTACCTGAAATGCCAGCGCCCGATATTACATGCCTGAAAGCAAAAAACGGCACACAGATTGCAACAGTGATGCTCAGAAAATAAAACGGCTCATTTTTATAAAAGGCAAAAATATGGGAAAAGACAGATATGGGCTTGACTGGAATGTCTGGGGCCAAAGTCCAACAAAACATAAAGAGACACAGCTTTTACCATACAGTACTCGAACGCAACCTGTTCAAAAAAAAGAGAAACCGGAACCTGGTGAGGTTTTCTTTGAGCAACAGCCAGTCAGGAAAAATCTTACTCTGATACAACCGAGGTTCCTTCCGGACCAGGAAACCATGATCGGGAAGCAGTGTGCTGTTACGGTTGAGATTGCCAATCACCCTCAGGGCGGAACGGTGTCTTTTGAATTATTTGCTGTTTTTAATAACAGGGAATATCATTTCAGCCGGTTCAGCACTGTTTCTCATGATGGAAAGACTGCCCGGACGGAGTTACCTTTGGAACGAGTGGAGGAGTATGAGCGTGAATGCGAAAAGGAGCCGCCCGATCTATCACTTTGCATAGAGTACTACTTTCGGGTGAGTGCCCGGGGAGCAGAAGATGTCGTGAGTGAAAAGCTAATATTGCCCTATTTAGACAGTGCAGCACAGCAGATACAACGATGTACTGCACAGGTAGCAGCAGGTGCTGCGCAGGAATGTAACTCAACGGTCAGCACCTGTACACGATGTGCAAAACATGGTTCAGAGAAAGCAGATCATGGTGAAAAATCAGAGAAAGCGAAAATGCAGAGCACAATTGCAGAAACTCTTACACAAGCTGCTTTGGAAGGAGCTCCGATGGTTCGCTCCTGCTCGACCTGTTCCAGAAATGGTAAGTGCCAGGGAAGGAACAGAGGGCTCAAAGCATTAGAATTGGAGTAATACAGCGGATTTCGCTATTCCGATAGATAATCTTGAAATATTTATGCGGGGGATAATGATGGTTAACAGTGCAGCACACAGGGGAACAATTGAATCAGTCGCCGAATACTTTAGGGAACTGCTTTGGGTAAATAGCACATGTAAGTTGTACTGCATTATCGATGCTGCTCAAGACAAGCTGATCCATAAAATGATTACACTGTCCGCAGTAGATTATTGCTGTCTTTACAAGAAGGGATTGCATTTTCCCGGTGAACGGTTGACCGAAGAGCTCGCATCTGCCGCACCGTATCTTTTGATGATTTCACCCGATGATCCATTTCTTGTATCGCTTTTGTCGTGGGGATGGGGAAGGAGCTGGGGGATATTTCTTTTTTCAGAACGCTCGATACACGCGGTACATGAGCACTGCTCAGGGAATTTGTTAACACTTACTGAAGAGGGACAGGTACTGCAGTTTCGGTATTACGATCCGCGAATTCTGCGGGTGTATCTTCCAACTTGCACTGTCGATGAATTGTCGGTGGTTTTCGGTCCGGTCGCAGCATACCTTACCGAAGATGAAAACGGGGGGGGGCCAATATTGTTCACCAGGAAAAACGGCCTGCTTTATGCACAAATGTCGATAGGAAAACCATGGGTACCACCAGTAAATCCGCTTGATGAGATTGATGAGTATGATGACGATGAGGATGGCGAGGATATCGAAATGTCGAAAGGCGTGGATGGAAGTCTGGATGTGCTCGAAGTGGCAGGGGGATATCATGAACCACAAGTGACCGTTTTTGAAGAAAATCAGCAGTTCCTGAGCAGAAAAACGGTCATATTTGAAATGGACAAAAAGGCGGAAGTGGAGCAGATCGAGCTGATTCCCCAGGCAGAACTGCATTATAGTCCTGATAAATATATGCTCAGGGATCTTCCGGAGATCGATTGTGATACGCGGAAACATCTGTGTAAACAGAGATGCTGTACCCTGATTTTTGCGCTTACCGAACAGGATGTCCGTGAAGGGATCGTGAAATGGGATCCGACGAAACCGTACCGTATTCTGCGTGATGAAAAACGCTACTGCGTGCATCTTGTGGATGGACGGTGCAGTATTTATGAGAACCGTCCGGCAGTGTGCAGGAAACTTGATTGCAGGAATGACAGAAGGATGTGGATGGATTTTGAGGGAATGGTGGCAGCGGAGTAGAGATAAGGAAAATCTTGAAAAGGAAAAGTTTTAACAATCAAAGGGGAACATGAGGTGAGGAGCGGAAGGGAAGAAACAACCAATTTTTGTCGCAGTTTGGGACGAAACAGGGTGATAGCTGCAATCCCCAATTCTTCAGAATGTCTTAATCCGCCCGACTATTCAAAACCTATTATCGAGCGATTCACACCCGATACAAGAAAAACTTTAATGGCAAAATATACTCGTAACATTATGCGTCCATCTTGGTTAGCTTATGTAGCTGCAAGGGAAGTGTACAATAGTTTGGTAAGCGATTCCAATGGTGGTCATTTTGCTGTTGCAGTGTTCAGAGATCAAAGGTAAACTCTTCTCCAAGTTATTTTGTAAGAGGTGAAGGGCATGCCGAAGAGAACTTATTTTGGTATGGTGATAATTTTACACATTTTTATTATGCAGGGGCGTCGATTCCGAAACCTTGTAATTCACAAGGTCAAAATTCATCACGAAAGAGACAGGGATCATGCTGTGAAGAAATAGCAAATTATGGGATGTCTTTTTTCACTAATGTTGTTAATGGACCCGATTTAATTAACATAAACCAAAGAAGTGCATCTATTGGTAACTGTTTTGGTTTAACTCAGATGACTTCACCGTAACTCTATCTATCCTGTATCGAGTTGTCATATGGTCTACAAATACCTATAAAAACCAGAAATGGTAATAAAGATTTTGAATTATATTGATTCAACTGGTGGTTCCGATCAAAACGTTAATTGTGAGGATTCATTTTTTGAATCTGGTATTCTTGCCTCCAAAAACCACTCCTGGAAACAAGCCGCTTTCCTGTTCGAAAAATCTCTTACTCATTACGGCGCGCACCATGCGACACTGTACAACTGCGGCTTTGCATACTGTCAGTTGGCAATGTACGACAAAGGGCTCACCTATTTCGATAGAGCAACTGAAATGAACCCTCAAAAAGAGAAATACCGGAAAAAACGGGAGGAATTGCTTAAAACATTAGACTATTGTAAATCACAGGGGCTCAAAGTGACCTGTTTTCATCATGATAAACAAGGAAACCGATCACTTGCCATTACTATTCTGGGTAATCTGTTTTCCCGCACCCTGTTTGCTCTTCAGCAAGACGATGAGATTCGCAGATTGACACGGCTTCAGCCGGTTCTGTCACTCAGCGAAACCAGGCAATGGATCGGGGAGCAGCAATTAAAGGAGAATAAAATTACCTGGGCGGTCATTCACCCTGAGAACGGCATGATTGGAGTTGTAGCGCTGGAGATTTATGGAGCAGGCGCTCTTTTTTACTACTGGATCGGAACGAAGTATCAGAACAGGGGATACGGAACCCAGGCCTTATGGCTATTACTGGAATGTGCTGCAGAAATGGGAATCGCTTTTTTATTCAGCTCTGCTTATGTTGGTAATGGGCGGTCAATACACGTCATGAAAAAAGCGGCATTTACAGCGATTCCTTATACTTATGGTGATGATGAAGGGTGTCTTCAGTACTATTGCAAAGCTATTGCTTGCGATGATGCTGATTGTGAATACGTTGCTGTTTTTCAGGAACTGGTAAACAGAGCAGGACTGAAACTGCGAAAGACGATGGAGGTAACCGCATTATGCTAATACTGCGAGCGAAACAGATTGCCGCAATTCAGCTTCCTCAGATACTATCCTTTGTTGAATCCTTGAGTGGGTACTTACGGGAAAATTTCACTGAAAAGCTCCACGATATTTCCGGATCGGTTTTGAACAAAAAAATCTTGAAAAGTATCAAAAAAGCTGAAAAGTACGGGTTTACCTCCCGTCAGGACTGCTGTGAATTTGCAAAGCTTGCAGTGAAATACGGGTGGGATTTCGATGAAGAGCCCCAAAACGAATGGATGAGAAAAATGCTTATTGACAAGAATATCTCTAACCCTTCGCATCGGCTGGCCCGATGTGTGGAGGAAATAATCTTCCGCAAAGAGGTTGAGAAAAATAATCGGAACCTTCGTGAAAAGTTTTACAAAGAAGTTCTGAAAACCTCTTTTGATGATAGTTCCGAGGAGGCGATTGAAGGAGGTGATTAGATAATCTTTTAATCGTTATCGACATTTTTCCGCTCCGGGAATTCGATCTCGATAGCGATCCCAAGGTTAAGAAAAGGAGGATAAGTAACAATTATGAGTTCATCAAACCCAGTTACCATGAACAATAAACCGATTTCCGGTCCCGATAATTGCGAAGCGAAATGCAACAAAGTTGCAATCGAGATTACTATTTGTGATGAAAATAACGATCCGATCCCCAACCAGAATGTCGAGCTGAAAAACAGTAGCAACCAGTCGATTACCAATATCACGAACCGGCAGGGGACGGTTCGCTTTGATGGCCTCGAGGAAGGAGAATTCCTTTTCAGCATGCAAAGAATGGACGGGAATCTCTGGAGTGTGGAGAAAAAAGAAGTATTGGCCGCAGGCAAAAAAGCAAGCAATGGGATTGCGGGATGGGAACCATCGAAGGAGCCTGACACCGCATCGAAACAGCATATCGCAGAACTCAATGACTGTTTCACCAGTATTGCAGCAATGCACGGTTTCGATCCTGAATCACTCTGGAACCACCCGGCAAATGAAGAGATCAGGAAAAAACGGGATTCCATGAATATACTGGCTGAAGGCGATGTCGTGAACATACCGGAAAAACCGGTAAAATGGGAGAAAATGGAAACAGGAAACAGATATACGATAAAAAAACAGAACCTGATGAGCAAAGTTCATATTCAATTGCTCGATATGAGCGGGAACAAACGACCGAATGTAAAATATCTCTTTTCAATAACCACCAGAAGCTGCGATGTGGTTCCCGACCGGGAAGGAACCACCGACAGCGAGGGTTTTCTTCTGGAGCCGATTCCACCTGATACAGATACCGTATGTGTTATAATTATAGATAATGGCTGTGAAGATCGATACGACTTGAAAGTCGGGAGTCTGGAACCGTTCGACACCCTGAAAGGAAAGCAACAGCGCCTGAGAAATCTAGGATTCCATTGCGAATATGAGGAGGAGGAAGGGGTAACAACTCTGGAGGCGGTGAAAGGGTTTCAGGAGCGGTATGGGTTGGAGGTGAGTGGAAAAATTTGTGAGGAGACGGTGAAAAGACTAAGGAAATTAAGTGTGAGTTAAATTCAGATATTCTCAAGACTATACTGGTGAAAGTTAGAATTTGTAAGTCTGATCGCTCAGTACTCATGTTTCAATACTACGCTTTTTTTCTTTTCACCTTTGGGGGATCAGCAAAAGTTTGTTTATTGTTACTTTCCCTACTATACACGTTACTAAGTAAATGCTTATAGTATGCAGGTGGGCTGACAATATGGATAAATAAACCCGGCCTGTACTTTAAGGCTGATGATATGTTATCACTATCATTCCAATGTTGAACATATTCGTTTTGAGCTGAATATAACGCTGTCCTTTGCTCTCTATTGTATAATTGTAAGGCTAACTTACAGTGAATATTTGCCATAACATTATAGCATTTTTGATACGTTTCCGATATAGGACCGTCTTTATAAATACCATTTGCACGTGCAATAACCATTGTATTTTGAAAAAGGCGTATATTTTTTTGGAAATGTTCTCTTTGACAATTGGCACAAGGAGTGTTGTCCTGTTCAAAATACAGCAGGTACTGTTGATTTCTCTTGATACATTCTTGTAATTCATCGAACATCTGAGGTTCTGTATGTCCATCTTCTTTTTTTGGTGTGAGTTTATTTGTTTTGATTACCTTGTTTGGGTTATCAATGTTATAAAGCTGATATGTTAACTCTTGCCCGATAGTTTCACTACAACTACCATTACTATGTATTTTATTAGATTCTAATTTGTAGTACTGAATTCTTAGCTCTTTACTTGGAAAATAAACTATGCCATTGGTTGAATATATCCAATTAGGTTGATCTGTACAACCTGATTCTTGTACTATGGTAATCCTGTCAACTGCTTGCCAAAAATCATCTCTATTTGCCGTTCTTTGTGACCTACGACTTGGAGTAGTAATAGTTACTTCATCTTGGCATACCGCATTTTGGGAATCTTCACGCTCCCGTTTTTTGATTATTGCCATACTTCCTCACTATCATGTTAGAAAATAACAAAATCAAACAATCATGTGACTGAAATGTTCACCCGTATCATAAGCGAAAAAAGCGAAATCATCTCTGACCATCCTACAGAAGATCAATTAGTCTCTTATCTGCCTTCATTCATTTAACAAACGTATCCTGGTAATCCATTTTCCCCAGAACACCTCATTCATGAAGGAATACCTATAACCGGAAAGCCTGAGAATGCCCTGTTGGTCCCTTCGAGAGGTAAGGATAATCCGGATCTTCATGATCCATCATGCATCATATCACCCATTCACTCCATCCACCACTTCAGATAAAACACCGCAACAATGTCATTCACCCTTAAATCAAAAACAATCTTGTTTGGCTGACTCAAAGTTGGATACAAAGTAGAAGTCGGCCGTGCTGTCCAGCTCGCATGTACTGATTCATACAGATCTGTAATCATTTCCGGCAATTCGCTTCTGGTGAGCAGGTTCACAATTGTAAAACGAAAAACTATATCATCGAAATTTGTTCACAGGTCGGCAGGATGCACTCCATAACCAACGAAAAGATTTACAAAAATAATGAATCATCCTGTGCCAAATTATCAAATCAGAATGTTATCGAAAGGGGAAAACTCCGACGACTGCTTGATTGCGACAACCGTGCCCGTATCTTTAGTACGTTCCCCATTCTCTTTAATGCAGTGGGCAACTATAATTTTCCGGCCCTCTTTGGTGAGAGTAAAACATGCTTTGAGTGCTCGAACATTGTCATCGGAACCCGGAAACATGGTTATTGTCATGGTTGTATCAAGTTCACCCTCTTCTTTCAGTGTATCAAACGACCAGACTGCAACCGAAACAGAATCCAGGATCTGTTCAAGCGTATAACCTATCAGAACACAAATTGAGTTTCCGACGGTATCGAATAGCTCTTTTTCACTCTGAACAGGAGAGAGCAGTTCAAGAGTTATACCGGCATTGTGCGGGTTGATGGGATTTGGAGGAGTATTGCATGTATATACGAGAAGAATAATCGCCAGAAGTGAACAATACATCAGCTGTTTTATTTCCATCTATACACTCCTTGTGATTCAATAAAATTGGCTATATTAAACATTCAAATATCGTGCCGTTCATTAAAAATCCGGTGATTGTATTTTTTCCGGACAGTGCTCTCAGCACCGTAACGATCGATCCCGATCCAACAACCATTTACTCAGAAAATGGGCTTCGGGCACTTTTTACATTCCGGCACAGATTCTCAACTCCGGAATCCGGCCCCGTTTCATGGCTCGTTACCAAAAAAACCTGGGAACGAATCCAATTGCTGATTTGATCATTTTTACCGCCTTTTCCCTTATCCTCGGAGTGTTATTTACTTAAATATGATAGGTGGTTTTCCAAGGCATAGTTGTTGCAAAATGCCTTTTAAAGGCGCCTCAGTTGAATTCCAGGTAGTATCGATGCTATCCTGCAAACCTGATCGGGTAAACCGGGGACAGAGATGCACTATGATGTAGTCATTGTTGGAGCAGGAATATCCGGGTTGGCTGCAGCCTGCTGGCTTCGGAGTAAAAGAATTTCGGTTTTGGTGCTGGAGGCTCGTCCATACATTGGTGGCAGAGTTGTTACCGACAGGTCGGCTTATCCTCCACTTGATCTTGGCGCATCCTGGGTTCATGGCTCAAAAGGAAACCCTCTTACCGAATTAGCCCAATGTGCACATCTGCATCTTTTGCCATACCAACACAGGTACGGTCTGGTCGACCGTGAACACTCTTCCCGAAGAATAGATACTAAAAATTTAGAGAACAGAATATCTGATTTGCTAGAGAGAACAATTGGAAACACTCCTACTACCGAACCCTGTATATCACTTGAGCGTGCCGTCCAGAAGATAATCCATAATGCACCGGAAATTCAGGGTGCTCTGTTGTCCAGTATTACTCATCGTCTGGCCCTTATTGCAGGAGGAGATCCTGATGATGTATCCTCATGTTTTGCAATAAAGGGGGGTAGCTTTACCGGATCTGACATGTGGTTTCCAGACGGGTACAATGGGATCGTGCGTGCACTTGCAGATGGAATAGAGTTTTCCCTAACTAATCCAGTTCTTAAAATCAACCATACGCCACATGAAGTCATGATAGAAACGCAGAGTGGGGAGTTTCGGGCAAGGGCGGCAATAGTAACCATTCCGTTGGGTGTTCTTCAGAAAGAAACGACTCTTTTTAATCCGCAGTTACCCGGAAGAAAAAAAGGGGCTATTGAAGGTCTGCGTATGGGAGTCATTGAAAAAACAATACTGTGTTTTAATGAGAATAACGAGTCAGAGAGTGACCATCTGATGCCTCTTGATGATAAAGATGTGTATTTTAATAGTGTGAGTATCCTGCATATATCCCCTCAGGATCATCGGGTTATTTTCTGGAGCGCTGGTCGGAAGGCACAACGGTTGGAGGAGCTGGAGAAACCATCACGTATTGAGTCTGCCTCATGTTTTTTATCATCACTGACCGGACGAGGGGTATCTTTTCCTGTTCGTACTGCGACAACCTCCTGGCGTAATGATCCTTTTGCACGCGGTTCTTATTCCTTTGTACCTGCAAACCAAAGCATCAGTTTGTATGATATAATGGCAGAACCGGTGAACAACACCCTATTTTTTGCAGGAGAATCGACGTTTAAAGCCGATCCGGGTACGGTACATGGCGCTTATCTTTCAGGAATTCGCGAAGCACATAGAGTTTATGAGGTCGTTAGTTCACATTAAAAAGTTTGCCGCTTCCAGTGAACTAAAACAGCGTGTGTGGAATCGATTGATAATATGTGATGCAATCCACATAAGCCTGTAGCTTGCTCAATTAAAAATGTGACTTGTTTGGTAGTGAGTGCATATTGCCATCTCAGTAAACATTCATAAGCATCAGAAATCAGCTTATGAGCATAGAAGGGGATTCCGAATAAAAAAGATTTGGCATGTATTTTGAGTTTTATTTATATTATCAAATTATAAAAAGGAAAGAACATGCATCGTCTGTCACGTACAATTCAAACATGCAATACTAACCGCAAGGTCCGATCATATCCTTGTGCCATGGTTTTTATTGCAGATGAATTATTGAAGCGGCAGATTACCTGATAAAAAAGTATACAGATTTTTTTACAGAGGCCTGCCGCAGAGAACTGCGGCAGGCCTTTTTTTGTGCTCCTGGCAGGGTGCAGACTCTTGGTGGTGCAAGTCCACTATGAGCCCGGCAGGGGGAATCAGTAGCATTGTCACTAATCATTCACCATACGAACAGCCGCAAACGGAGCGGTCCGTATGGTGGTGTGAGAGGTTGGAGGTCTAAAGTCTTCCTCTTACTCAATATACCTTAAACCGGTGGAGGTCCTATGATGTCCGTACGATCAATGTATCAGGTCGTTTTTTTTATCAATGTGAGAAAAACAGTTCGACAATGCTCACGGGGTAGCTATTATTGTCAAAGGTGGAGGACATGAGAAGCACATATATTCGGCAAAATATCATTCTGCTTACCCTCTACCATATCTGTTCCAATGGATTTGCATTTGCAATACCGGTGCTGGTATTGTTCTGGAAGGGGTACGGGCTTTCGCTTACCGCAATCATGCTACTTCAGAGCTATTTTGCGTTTCTCATTGTTCTTCTTGAAGTACCGTCGGGGTACCTTGCAGATGTATGGGGGCGCAAGCCGGTGCTTCGATTGGCCGGGATATTCCTTGCTGCTGCCTCAGGGGTTTATTTGGTTGCTGATACATATGTTTATTTCATGCTTGCAGAGACATTTTTTGCATTGGGGATTTCGTTGTTTTCCGGGACAGATGCGGCTTTACTGTACGATACACTTCTGGAGCATGAAAAAACTGAGCGGTTCGATAAGATCTGGGGATCGATTTGCACTGTATCACTGATCGCCTCTGGTGGTTACACTGCGTTATCGGGTGTGCTCTATTCCCAGCATGTGCGTTTACCGTTCCTTATTTCGTTAATTGTGACTGCATGCATGTTTCTGGCTGCAGCGGGAATGACCGAACCACAGCGGAGCAGGGCTTGTGAACATGGACAGTACGTAGCCGAGTTTTTCAGGATTCTAAAGAAAGCTATTCTGGAAAACAGGGAGTACCGGCTTACGTTAATGAACTTTACTTTTATACAGACTGTTACTCATGTAGGGTTCTGGTTTTATCAACCTTATTTTGTGTCTATTGGAGTAGATCCGTTCTGGTTTGGATTTATATTTACATTTTATAGCTGCTGTGCAGCTGTTGCATCGAAACTCAGTCATCGGTTGCACGAGAGAGTTGGCAGGACCTGGAGAGTTGTTCTGCAATCGGCTGTTCTGGCATCGGGATTTATGTTAATGGGAATTTGCACGCTGAGATGGGGTTTTCTGATTGGTCTGATACCACAGATGATCTATGGATGGTTACTGGTATCGAGGTCTTCTGAAGTAAATAAACTGGTGCAATCGAGTGAACGGGCGACCCTGCTTTCATTTTGCAGCATGAGTGGTAATCTGATCTATGCCTTTGTTCTTCCCGGATTTGGTCTGGTAGCCGATACGTTTTCTCTTCAGCATGCAATAACGCTTTGCGGGGTTGTCAGTGGGGGAGGGGCGCTTTTTGTCCTGATATCCAAATTCGTTCTGTTTCCCCGGTTCACGCAGAATGGTGTTCAGCAGTGTCCTCCTTAGAAGGGCACTGCTTGTAAAAAGGAAATGTATGTAATTGGATTTTATCGATAAGTGGTTGAGAAAAACTATACATAATAAATTAACAACCAACAGGAGGTAATGCAATGATGCGCCATACACTAATGCAGTGAAAATAGTCAAATTAACAGTGGATATTGATTGTATATATGTTTATGAAATGAGGGTTTTTTATGAATAGGTTTTTCAGAATGGGAGGGGCATGTGCCCTGACCATGCTTTTCCTGGTGCACTGTAATGTAAATGGACCACATGAGTCAGGGTATGATGATACTGTCTATGAGTTTCCTTCGGCAGTAGAGATGTGTGCCAACCTGGGGAAGGGGATTAATGTAGGAAATGCACTGGATGCTCCAAACGAAGGTGAGTGGGGAGTGACACTGAGAGAGGAGTATTTTCAATGGATCGCTGATTCCGGTTTCAATACGGTGCGGATTCCGGTTCGCTGGTCATCACATGCTCAGGCTGCTGCCCCGTATACCATTGATAACACGTTTATAAATCGGGTTATCTGGGCGGTGGATAATGCAGTTGCACATGGATTGAATGTTATTATCAATATGCATCATTATGAGGAGATTATGCAAAATCCTTCACAACAGGAGCAACGGTTCCTGGCGATGTGGGATCAGATAGCACATAGATTCAGAACATATCAGCCGGAAGTACTCTTTGAGATTCTCAATGAGCCGCGGGATAATCTCGATGCACTCACCTGGAATACCCTGCTTGCAAAAGCTATCGATACGATTCGGGTGAGTAATCCGTTGCGAACGCTCATTGTTGGCTCTGCGGAGTGGGGTGGAATTAATGGTTTGACATCGTTACAGTTACCAGAGGATACAAATCTGATCGTAACGGTCCACTATTATGAACCGCACAATTTTACTCATCAGGGTGCTGCATTTGAAGAGGGTTCTGAAATGTATATTGGTACCTCCTGGCGTGCAAAACCACCACAACGGGCTCAGGTCGATCATGACATGCAAATCGTGGCATCGTGGGGACTGCAGCACAAAAGGCCAATCTTTATAGGAGAATTTGGTACGTATCATCTGGTAGACACGGTATCCAGGGCATTCTATACCGAATATCTTGTCCGATCATTTAACAAGCATGGTTTCAGCTGGGCAGTCTGGAATTTCTCATCGGATTTCGGAATCTATGTTGATTCCACAGATCAGTGGCATACCTATCTTACCGGCGCACTGCTGCATTCGGGAAATAACCCGTTACTTGATTCGGCAATGGCAGAGAGTACAAAAATTGATCTGGCCACCTATGTGGTAATTGATGATTTTGACACTAAACAGGGTCCTTCTGATTTGACCTGCACAGGAGCACGGTGGGCAACTGCACATGGTTTACCATTCGATTCATCACAGGGGTATTGGTACCTTTACCATTCAGATTCCTGCAGGGCCTGGGCTCCAAATGGTGAGCGGCTTTTGCAGTACTGGGAAGAAGACAGTAGTAGTTACCCTAATTTCAGTAAAGCGGTCGGGAATTGGGGGTATTCCGGAAAAGGAATCCATCTTACCGGACATCTGTATGGTACCGGATATCCCTATTTGGGAATTGGTGCAGCCTTTACCAGTTGGGAGAATGGATGGTATAATCTGGAGAAACTCACTGCGATTCATTTTAAGGCAAAAGGTTCGGGACAGGTGTGGGTGCAATTGATCTCTGATTCAATTTCAAACGGGTATGCTGAGGATAGCAGCTGGGGGCATTTCGGTATACACATTAATCTAACCGATCAATGGAAAGATTTTATCATACCGGTAGAGAATCTGATTCCCAAGCCATATTCACCTCAGGAAGCAGACCGTCTGGTGTGGAGTGATATCGTTGGCAGAATCAGTTCAATTGAGTTCCAGAGTGGTCAGAAATATGGTGCACAGCCTAATGATACTCTGGATATATGGATTGATGATATCCGCCTGGTTGGACTTGAGGATGAGAATTTAGGATTGTAGGTTAGTTTACTCCAGCATTTGTACGCAGGACCTTCTCCTTAACTGGAGGAGGTCCTTTGTATTGTGATTTTTCTACAAAGATTTAACTATTGAAGACCACTGGAGGATAAAACGGTTGATGGCACACCAAAGATGCACCTATTTCCGGGTGCACTGAGATCCTGTGAGATGCTTAATTAAAAAAACCTGGCATCAAGAAATCACATTCCC
>OBJA01001425.1_pt1 | contig 16450 bp, 15 predicted proteins | sample 1519751 | NCBI WGS metagenome assembly OBJA01 (sample SAMEA3881238, study PRJEB22517) | soil metagenome | biome: lake sediment; feature: soda lake sediment; material: sediment, water from around vicinity | place: India | collected 2013-12-23 | depth 3 m | reverse complement strand
CCGGCAGCATCAGGACGCCGCCCGGCCCCTTTGGCGGGGCGACCCGGGAGATTCTCGCGGAACTCGGCTATTCGGCAGCGGAGATCGACGGTTTTGTCAGCGCCGGGGTGGTGTGAAGATAGCTTTCAGCAGTCAGCGGTCAGCTATCAGCTTTTCTGTGGCGGAATTGTCTTCTGTTGTTTTTCGTGAAGGTAATTATCCCCTCTGGGAGGGGATTAGTCCTTGGGTTGCGGGCAGCAGCCAGCATTGGGAGAATCCCATCATATAGAAGAATTAGGTCGGAGGATTTGCAGTCCTTCACGGGCGAACACAAGGTTCGCCCCTACACACTCTCTCCAGACGTCCCGCTGGTCGCCGGAAGCTGACCGCTTCTACCCCCGATCTCTCTCCCGCGCCGCGTCGGCCGCGAAATCATGGCCACGCCCGCCGCCGAAATGTTCGAAAAAACGGGGGTAGGTGCGGCCATATTCGGCAAAGATCAGGTCGAATGGCAGGTCGGCAAATGGGCCGTGGTCCCGGACATACTCCATATGTTTCTGGCCCAGGGTGTCGAACTCGTGGAAGATCGAGTCGCAGGTGCCGTCGAATTCCAGGGGCAGGACATTGAAGCGGGTGCACAGCGACAGGTTGAAGGCGGGTGTGGCCTTCACCCACTTGCCGTCGAGGAACATTTCGGTGTAGCCGTGGTAGATGAAGAGGTCGGTTCCCATCATCTTCCGGAGCCGCTTCGTGGAGAGGTGGTTGGTGACATCGGCGAAACCGAGCCGGCAGGGGATTCCCTGTCGCCGGCCGACCGCCGCCAGCAGCACCGCCTTGGCCACGCAGTAGCCCGAGCCCTTGGCCAGGACCGAACTGGCCTTCATGGCCTCACGCGAGTAGCGAAGGTCGTACGGATCGTATCTGACCCCGTCGCGGACCGCATAGTAGAGGGCTTTAGCCCGGTCGGTGGGGGTCGAGGCCTCGGCGCAGGCTTCTGCGGCAAACGCGGCGACGCTCTCGTGGTCGAAATCGAGAAAGAAGGTCGGCTGCAGATAGTGGGCGAAATCGTCGTTCATGATGTCACTTCCCGGTGAACCGGGGTTTGCGTTTCTCGGTGAAGGCGGTCACCGCCTCCATGAGGTCGGCGGAAGGGATGATGTTGGCGCTGATGGAGGCAACATATCTCAGGCCGTCTTCGATGGATTTACCCACACAGTAGTTGAGCACGTCTTTGGAGGCCTGGACGGCGAGGGGCGAGTTGTCGGCGATCTCCCGGGCCAGTTCTTCCGCTCTCGCCATAAGTGCATCATAATCCCGGCAGACCTCGTTGACCAGCTGGATTTCCCTCGCCCGGGCGGCGGAAATGGTCCGCGCGGTGTATGCCAGCTCGCGGGCGTGGCCTTGGCCGACGATCAGCGGAATCCGCTGCAGCACCCCCACATCGGCGACAAAACCGACCGCCGCCTCTTTCAGGGAGAAGAGGGCATCCTCCGCGGCGATCCTGATATCGCAGGCGGTGGCCAGATCGAGCCCGGCCCCCAGGCAGTGCCCGTGGATGGCGGCGATCACCGGCTTCCGGCACCTCTCCACCGCCGAGATCCCGTCCTGGAGCTGCCTGATCTTCGGCAGGAATTTCCACTTGGTGGCGCCGGACTGGTTCCTGTCCATCAACTCCGGCAGATGCGGCACCATCTCCGTGAGGTCGATCCCCGCGGAGAAGCAGCCGCCTTTGCCGGCCACGATAACCGCACGGATTGCCGGATCGCCATCCAACTCGGCGAATATCTCCACCGGCTCCCGCCAGGCCGCCGGTCCCATGGCGTTTTTCTTTTCCGGACGATTGAGGAAAACCCTGGCGATGGGCGGCTCTTTTTCCATCAGGTAGAAGGTGGGGTTGGTCATATCGGACTCACAGGTGAAGTTGGAATGTCGGGATCTCTGTCAGAGACATAATACACTTGTGAACTATAGGGGTCAATCATCGATTCCGGTTTCTCTTCTCGGCGGAACCTTCAGGCGCGGGGAGGATTTTCCTTCCTAGACTTAAGCATCCGGCAGTGATAGCATGAAAACATGGAGAACATGATCGAACATGCCGGCTCGTAGGCTCCAGCCGCCTGGTCTTGTTCCTTCCTTGCCGGAGAGAGTCAATGACATTGTCATCCCGCTATCCTGAACTCTCAAGAAAAAGCATGTTCAGGATCATCGCCACCGCCTGGATCGGCATGATCTGCCTTTCACTCGCCTGGAACTGGCATCAGGTTGCGGAATCCGCGGAAATGTTCGCCGCCGCCGAAGCGAGAGCTTCCTACAATAAGGACCTGGTGTATCGGCGCTGGGCGGCCATGTCCCTCCTACGGAGGCGATCCCGGCAAAATGGGGTATCGGGCAACCACCCGAAAGAACAGCCTCGAGGCCCTTGCCACCTTGAGAAACGAGCCGTATAGGTTCGATCTGGTGATCACCGATCAGACCATGCCTTCCCTTACGGGTTACGAACTTGCCAGGCGCATCCTGCAGATACGGCCGGATCTGCCGATAATCCTCTGTACCGGCTACAGCAGCATGGTCTCGGAAGATGAGGCGAAGGCCATAGGGATCAAAGGATTCGCTCTCAAACCGCTGTTGAAGGTCGAAATTTCCCGCCTGATCAGGAAGGTGCTGCAAAATGAGAAAGTTTGACATGAGACCACAACCTGTCTGCCCAGGGGGGAGTCAGAGGCCCCGACATTTTGCTCCTGTAATAGCCCAATGATCGTTCTGAACTGTACGCCGGAACTGCGGAGCCATATCGAGCTCAATCTCGCCAGGTGGCAGAGGCGCTTCCCGGACGTGGATCCGCTGGGACTGCGGCAGGCGGCAGTGGCTCTCTGCCTTGTCGATTACCGGAATCGGGGAGGGGTGTCGGGCCTGCTTCCGGCCGAGTCGGAGAGCGCGGCCTTCATTCTCACCAGAAGGTCGAGGTCGCTGAAAAACCACCCAGGCCAGTGGGCATTGCCGGGCGGGCGAAGGGAGCCCGGGGAAGGCCCGGAAGAGACCGCGCTCCGCGAGTTGAGCGAGGAGGTGGGACTGATGCTGACGCCGGGAGATGTGCTCGGCTGCCTCGACGATTTCGTCACCCGTTCGGGTTTCCAGATTACTCCGGTGGTCGTATGGGGCGGTCTGGGAGTTCGGTTGCGAAAGAACGAGCAGGAGGTCTCGTCGGTGCACCGGATTCCCTGCCTCGAACTGCTGCGCTCCGACTCCCCGGTACTGGAACCTTCCGGCGGCCAGGCTCCCATTCTCTTCATGCCGGTCGGCAACAGCTCGATCGCTGCGCCGACGGCTGCCATCCTCTATCAGTTTCGCGAAGTCGCCCTGCTGGGGCGCGATACCCGGGTGGCCCACTACGACCAGCCGCCTTTTGCCTGGCGATAAAATCCCGGTGGGAAGGACTGAGGAGAAAGGACTGAGGGCTGAGCAGAGGGAAAATATCTTTCGCCCCCTTTCAGTTACGGACTACTCAGTCCTCATTGCTCAGTCCTCAGTCCTTTTTTTTAACGGGCGCGGAAGGGTATCTGGCAGTAGGAGATGCCGTCTCGCGGCTGGATGTCGTTCTTGGATAGAAACATCGCCAGCGAATTCATGGAGATGGTGATGTTGGGAGTGGGCCCGAGGAATATGTGGTCGAGTCGGATGGGGGAATCGTCCTCGTCCTTGAGTGAAAACTGGATGTAGGGCACCAGCATCGAGGTCCCCTCGCGGAACAGCAGCGGCGCCTCCATGTAGTCGGTGACCACCGGCGAGACCAGCCGCCACTCCTCTTCCTCCCGGAAGGAGGGGTGCTTGAGGATGGCGGCGATGCGCAGCAGGTCGCTCTCGATCACCTGAAAAATCGAGAGATACGAGTTGTCGGGGCTCCGGCCGTCGCCGTCCACGCCGTGGGCCTCGGCCAGGGCCTCCACCGCATCGACCACCTGGTGGATCAACCTGTCCTGCTGCTCGGGAGCATAGATGCAGCGGCCGATCTCGAAAGACTGCCTGCCGGCGCAGCGGAGGATGTATTCCGGGGCGAAGCCCAGGCTTACCCCCTTGCCGAGCCGGCTGTAGCCCCGCCATTGGCTGAGCAGGTTGCCGCTCGCCCGGAAGGAGGCGGCAAAGAGCATGTGGCCGTTGGTGATCCGGTAGGTAAACCAGTCGAGGAACTGGTTGAGGAGAAGATGGCGGCCGTGGCCCGCCCCGATGCGCCGGTTGATCTCGGTGCGGATGAGATCGGCCGTGTGCTTCAGCTCGGCCGAATCGTTCATGTACCTGATATCGCTCGCCCACAGCGAACGGCTGCCGACGATGCCGAGCAGGCCGGAGAAGCTGGTGTAGTGATAGAGCCGTTCCTGCGGTTTTTCCGCGTAGAGGGCGGCGGTAATGTCGTGTATCATCGGATTCGTACCGGAGGCTGGATTTTCTGGTGAGGAAATTATTCTGCCTCCGGGAGAAAATTACAAGCGTGAATCGCGATTTCCCGGGGTGTCGAGCTGGTTGCAGGCTCGCCGATTCGAAGATCTAATAGGTCCCGCAATTCATCATTCCGTCAAGCGGAAGGGGGTTTAACTAGCAACCCACATCATCAACATCGCAAACTGCCCAGACATAGAAGCTCTTCCCTGGCTTGTGGCCGACCCCGCAAGCCCCTTTTTCCAGATAAAGAACCCATGCCCAATCGGTTTCGAAATAACTGGTCGTAGCGGACCAATACCCTTCCTGTAAATTGATGAAGGGGTGATTGGACGGCAAGGCCGGGCGTGCTTCAGAACAATCAACTAACGATTCCAACTCGTTGATATTCGCCAGCCGCCAGCGGTTGATCCCTGCAAAGCGGTTTCGGTTTAATCCCTGGATTGCGGAGAGCGCTTCTCCCCAATTGACACGGCCTGCTGCGAGACTCGCCCGCCGAGTCCAGCAGAGACCGGTCAGGCGATCCTTCACCGTCGATTCCCCTGTTTCAAACCTTGGTTCGGGCCATGGCCGCCCCAACCTATATTCCCCGTCCTGGCCGCTCCCGGCGCAGGGGATGACCTTTCCTCCTCCGTCGTAACACACAGTCTGTCCGGTGCGCGGCAATAGGCCGTTTTGTTCTCCCCGGACAGGCCAAAACAAATAATTTTGATCCTTGCGTCCGTAAAACATCCGCGCCCCTTCCAAGTGGACATACCAGGCGTAAGCCGGATTGATGGCCGCCGAGGTGGAAGTCCAGTACCAGCCGAGAAAGGGATTGATGAACGGATGGCCGTCCGGCAGCGCGGGCTTTTTCGTCTGATAACTCATCAGACTGCGCATCTCGGTACGGTTGGGCAGCCGCCAGTCGCTATATCCAGCGTGATTACTTTGATTCAGTGACGAGATTGCGGCAAAGGTCTCAGGCCAAATGACCGGGAACTCGTTGATGTTGGCGTCCCGGCTCCAGACCAGACCGGAAAGCCGGTCAAGCACCGTCTCATTTTTGACGATGAAGCGAGGCTCCGGCCATGAAGCTCCCATCCGATACTCGCCGTCTTGACCGCTTCCGGCACAGGAAATCTCCCTGCCTGCTTCGTCGTAGCATCGATTTTGCCCGGTCGCCAATACCATTTCAAAGCGGGGCAATCCTTCGGTCATGAGTCTATCCCCTTCACCCCCGCCTCATCCCCAAGGACCCGTTCCACATAGAGCAGCTTGACCAACACCAGCGCGGCAGCGGTCAGCGGTGTTGCCAGGGCCAGCCCAAGAATTCCCAGGGTGCTTCCCAGCACAACCTGGGAGCTGAGCGTCAGCACCGGCGGCAGGGAAACCTCACGTTGCTGAATCAGGGGAGTGATCAGATAACTCTCGATGCCCTGGATCATGACATACAGCAGAAGGACCAAAAGTGCGGTCGTCGGGGAAACGGTGAACCCGAGCAGGATTGCAGGAATGGCGGAGATGACGGGGCCGATGTTCGGGATGAAGGTGAGAAGGCCTGCCAGGGTGGCCAGGGCCAAAGCCAGAGGCATATCCAGGAGCAGCAGCCCGATGAAGGTGAAGACACTGATTATCAGCATGCCGATAAACCGGCCGATGAGCCAGTGCGCCAGAGTATGATCAAGGGCCTGAAGAGCCTGGTCCGCACCCTTGCGCGAGCGTTCGGGAATGAGTTGCAGAATACCCCGCCGGTAGTAGTGCGGCGAAAAGGAGAGGTACATTCCGACAAAGAAAATGATGAAGAGGCTGGTTATCGCCCCCAAGGTAGTGGCAAAGAGTCCAAATGCCTGGCGGGTAATTTTGCCGGCCGAATTCTGGGACAGGGAAGTGTTCGCCTTTTTCAGAACATTCTGAATCCAACCGGGCAGGTTTGTTAACTCCATGGTCCCAGGCAGCTGCTGGAGGAGCTTCTCCCCTTGTTCCACCAGTTGAGGAACGAGCAGAATGAAGAAAGCGCAGAGAAGCGCCAGCAGGATGAGCACCGTCGATAGGATGCCTGCCTTTTTTGGCATGGGCAGGATCCTGCCGAAGAGAAAATCGGCGACTCCCCTGATGAAGATGGCAAAAAGAATGCCCGCGAAAATCAGCAGCAGCATCTGCACCGAGTGCCATGCCAGCGTTCCCAGCAGGAGGAATAAGCTCAGGAGCGCCAGGGAAATGAGCACTTTCTTGATGAACTGAATGTTGTCGAGGTGCATGGGAATCCCTCCTCAACGAATTTTTGATGCCTTTAAACCTGCTCGTTTAGGTTTTCATCCTTGAGAAAGTTTTTGGAATCAGGAGGTTCCGGGCCGACAAGGTCAGCAAAACGCCCGTCCCACTCCGGCCGAGTAGGTGCGGAGGTTGAAGTGGCGCCTGCCGTTCTCCTGGTCCCGGCCGATGGTACCAAGGGTTTCAGGTATTGATATTCAAGTTCCGGTCTACGATGCTTTCATTCGATCTTTTATCGGGTATCATGACTCCATTAAGACTCGAAATTCCTGAACCACCTCCTTTTCGTACCACGCTGAAAGAGCCGTCCGTTTCCAGGACAACCGCCTTTACCTCGTCGAGATCCTCAATTCCTGTCGAACGAATTGCCGCCTGGACCTCATCCTCGGTAACCCTGGCTCGAAGTAAGGCAGTCGGCAAAAAGGAGCCTTGGTAAAGCAACATTGTGGGCTCTCCGGTGACAATTTTACGGATCCAGGACACTCGCACGCTGGACCAGGTAACGAGAAACTGCATTCCTGTCAGTAATGCAAAAGCCAGCGTTCCCTGGGTCAGGGTCACATTCTTGTCCAAGAGGACAGTGGCTAATGTGGATCCCATGGAGACCGTAACAACCAGGTCAAAAGCGTTCATCTTGGAAAGAGTTCGGTTGCCGGACACTCGTAGAATCAAGATAAGGCTGGCGTACGCCATAATTCCGATCAGCGTAGTTCGGAGCAGGGAATTCCAGCCATTGAAGAAGATCGACTCCATTGCTGATTCTCCTTTCAATCTGCCTTCATGAAGAAGAGTTCCTTTCTACGGTACTGCCATTCTGCTTTCGGCCGTTACACGGCAGACCAAAGATTTCAAGAGTGGCGGAAGCAATCTCGAGACCCGCTTTGTCAAATTCATCAAGAATGTCACGACTCATACGATCTTTAACCTCACGGATCTCGTGGTCTTTGGTGATAAACCGAACAGAAAGTTCGAGCCAGTTGTCCGTGATTCTATGATAGACTGTGGGCGGCGACCCCGCTAATTTCAGCATGTACCTTCTTTCCAGTTCCACAAGATCCGATTCGCTCAATTGCCTGATAGGTAAAGTGTGACGATTTGCAACCTCAATGAGAATTTGTTCCGCAAGCAGGCGATTGGCGGTGTACTTGATCATGACCGCCATTTCTTCCCACAAATAAGGAAAATCCCGAGTATAGTTGTACACGGGGGTGTCGAATACTTTGTCGTTGGTTATCGTAACGATGCGGCCGGTGAACTGGCGTGCTTTTATCCACATGGCTGGATCGGCCATCTGTACAGCCGGCGGTTGCCCCATTTCCATCACAGATGTACTGGTGAATCTCAATTGGATCACATCGCCACGCACACCCCCCATGGAGATTCTGTCGCCTACATTGAAAAGCTTGCCTCGCAGAATAATAACGTATCCTGCTACTGCGGTGATCACACGCTGAAGGGCAAATGCCAGTCCCGCAGATATGAGTCCAAAAGCCGTGGTAAGTCTTACAGGGTCATCGAACCAGACAGACAGGAAACCGACGACAAACATCAGAGAGACAAAAATATTGATCGCCTGGTTGGACCAGAACATGGTTCCGGCATCTTTACGGCCCTTGATGAAGAGATGGAAAATCTTTTTCAAAATCCGGGCAACACACCAAAGAAGCAGAAAAAAAACCAGCATCAATATCAATTTCATTCCGTTTTCTGCAGTAAAGCCGACGAGTTTTATGCCGAAAACGCTGACTGCCCTGTTTGGCCCGACTAGTTCGATAATGTCCATCAGACCCTCGGTTCATGAACAGTAGAAGATAATTGCAGTTGCCCGCCATTCCTCAATCTTCGGCAGGGCTCATCGTACAATCTCTTTGCAACACAGTTGATCCACCACGTCACAGCACTCTTGCACAGCCCGACGGTCAAAATCTTCATGCAAACCTTCGCGGGCTCCTCTGGCGATCATTTCGGCGTGCCTCAAGAGCGAGGCGCGATCTTCCGGCCGATAGGCAAAGGTAGCGATTGCGGCAATGGTTTCCACCATACGGATGGTCACCGAGGCGCTGGAGCGACCGTATTGGCGGATCTGATTAAAAGCCGTGTCCACGATGACCGGAAAGGTGACGGCTGCGGCAATCACTCGAAGCCGACCCTGCTCGTCATGCAGGTAGGGCGAAGGCGTGTCTCTTTGGACCATACGGGCAAGTGCCGATCCCAAGCGGTCTACACAGGCAATCGCCGTAAAGGGATCGTTCAGGCCCGGTGAGAGAGCCCGCACCGCAATTTCGACAAGTTGGTTAACAAGAAACTCGATGTCTTGCCGGGGAATCCTCTCGCTGCCCAAAGCAAATGCTGAATTGACACGATGCCTGATTCGATCTGAAATCCGATTTCCCGGCCAGACCTTCACCAACGGACTCTCAGTGATCACATAATGACCTGGTCTCAACTCGATTCGAATAACGATATCCTCCTCCACAGCCAATGCCGTCAAAGTCTCACTGTCTATGAACTGAAGATAACCGTCCCCGTCTGCGCCAACTGGGCGAGCCTCTCGATTGAACGTTTCAAGAAAGGCGGCATCGGGAGGATCCGCCTGAATCTGCGGTGTCTCCTGTCGTGTCCGTTCCGGAATCAAGCGATCGATCCCTTCGATCAACTCAATGCCTACCCGCGCCACAATTTCATTCGCCTGAATGGAAACGGACACATGATGGATGAAGTAGATCAATACGCCAATACTCACTACTGCCAAAAACACGCCAATGGTGACGGATAAATGAGGAACGAAGGAGACTCCGTCTCCTCGTTTGATGGTGCGGAGGACAATAAGGCAGTAGAGAAAGGTGGCGATGAACGTGCCAAGCACCACCTGGGTCGTGGTGTTTCGCATGAAATTGCGGAGCAAACGGGGTCCGAGCTGTGAAGAGGTAAGCGACAGGGCGACCAGGGTCATTGAAAAAACAACTCCAGTGATCGTGATCATTGATCCGGTGACGGTCGCCATCACGGCGCTCGCGCCCTCAGCCCCTCCACTGAACTTCCAACCCCAGGTCATCCGGAACCAATCCGTGATCGGCCCGTCCAGAGCAATAGTTAAGCCGGCCAGGAGTATCGCTCCAGTCGACATGATTACCGGTAGAAACCAGAGACTGGAGCGAATGCGTTCCCAGTATTTAAAAATCTGCGATCTGAATGTCGACACCTTCTCCAAGAACATGCCTCCATGGCTGGAAGGTTTATTTCAGTCGCTGGCCGGGCCTGTAAAAATTTCTCGGCAATCTCTTACTCCTCCAGTTTCCTGAATTATAACCAGTTGAGAGTTAATAGCGCCCTCGCGATAACGAAGGGGGAGCCTAGTTCAAAATTGCTGTTTCAGTTTCATTTTTTTCCTGCTTCAGCTTGCTGAACACCCTCCTCTTGACTAACAATCTGCCTATTTTTTAATCACATCGCTCCACTCATTCACTGCACTGTTCTTTCAATCTCGCGTTCCATTTCGGGTGTCATCTCGGTGGAGGTAGCGGGAAGTGTCGTCACCCCACGCTCTCCATCCCGGTCAATATCATTGATGAGCAGCTTCATCTCGGCAATTTCACGAACCTGAGACTTTATTATTGCATCGGCCAGTTGGCGAACGCGAGGGTCACTGATGTTGGCCTTCCGAGCGTTGTTGATGGCGATTGAGTGGTGGGGAATCATTGCCTTCATAAAACTGACATCCCCGATGAGTAACTGGCTCCGATTCGCGACTAGCAGGATAATGCCTAATAATGAGGCGACAATGAGGACCGCAATTTTCGTTCTCATCCCTTTATACATCCGCCACATAAAGGACAGCATTACAATGGTCATGACACACCCCATGACTAATGAAGCGATCAGGCGGTTTACACTGAACATTACGTGGTCAAGTGAGTAGACGAGTTGATACATAAATAGAAACATGAGTGTAGTCGAGACTGCAATCATCGCCGCAAATCGGCTCCAGGCCATCCCTGCCATTTTTTGATCCATTATTTCACCTCCGTTACTTCGTCATGGAGTGCCAATGTACCATTGTTAAAGATGCGGCGGAATCCGATCACTACAGCGGTCAGTCAGTACAACTGCATCAATCAATTTTACCTGAGGATGGTAAGGCACATTCTCAGGAAAATTGATATCTTCGGCATCGCCACCCAAACAAATATTTGATACAAAAAAATTTATCGGAGAAGGAGCTTGAACTAAGGTTATTAACACATTAACCTAACATAAATGTGAGTTTAATTCCAGCCTGTAAACCGCATGAAATGGGCACGCATGGCTGATTGATTTCAATAACGGAAGAAAACGGTCCAAAATCAAAGAGGAGGAAGGGAAATGAAGAACCGAAAATTCCAGTTTATACTCCTTACATTGCTGGCTTTTACTGCGGCTGGAGGGGGGGAGGAAGCGGGAGCGACTTGGGCAATGGAACAGCGGGATATGGTTTCTTATCTAAGAGGCCCCTACAACATCGCCTTCTTCTATCGGCACAACGCCGCCTTTCGCATCTCGTCAGCCATCCACTTCGCCCACGGAATTCAGCACGACATCCTGCAGCTGACGCCGCTTGACCGGCACAGGGCCGCGGATATCGAGACCGATGCGGAATATCTTCGCTACACCTATAACCCGCCGCGGACCGAGCCGACCATGGAATATTATGGCCCATACGTCGCCCAGTTCGCCTTCAGCCTGTACCGCGCCATCGACTGGACCCATATGCACCACGAGCAGACCTACGACATCCTGTCCGAGAAATCGATTGCCTGGAATGAGAAAAAGGAATGGACAGATCGGGCGGTGAGATATTACCTCGAAAAATTCGACATCCCCAGAAGCCCCGCCCCTCTCGACGTGACCATGCGCCGGGCGGCGGTGATGATGAAACCTTACACCACCCTTTTCCGTAACAAGTACCCCCGCTCGAACAACTATTTTTATGCGGCGCACTGGTGGCACCCGGTCATTTACGAAGCGATGATGATGGGCGGCAACGATGAAGAACAGGAGCGGATGGTCCAGGAGACGGATTCCACCTATTTCTCCCAGGTGCTGCAGGATCGCCCCAAAAGGATGTTGCTCAGCCGTGAGGTCATGCCACGCTACTCGCGCATGTCACCGGAATCCGCCAATATCTTTGACAACCTCCATATGCTGCACGGCATCGCCTACGACATTCTGGCCTATGAGGGCTGGGATCCTGCGCAGAAGAGAGCCGAACTGTACCGGGTGATCGAGGCGATGAGCTACCAGCCCGGCGACGAGAAACTGGCGCGGAAATTCACGACATCCCATCCCGACATGGACCCCAGGGTCTATGCGGACTGGATGAAAGGCGTCGACGGCGACATGAACAGGATGATGATGGAGATGCACGAGGAAATGATGCCGCTGATGATGCCGGACCACATGAAGGAAATGGACCCGAAGATGCACGAAAAAATGATGGCGCAGTTCAAGATGAAACTTACCCCCGGGATGCAGGAGGGTGAGGTGCCAGGCTCGATCATGGATGCCATGAAAGCGGTGATGCCGAACATGAAGATGAACCCGAAGTCGATGGAACCCGGCGCCACCCCCACCGAAATGGTCAACGCGATGATCCAGGGGTGGGAGAAGAAATATGGCGGGCTTCCGGATATCGCCCCCATTTCCATGGCAACCGACCCTGCGGCCCCGCCGCTGCCGGCGGAAGCGAAGCGGCTGGGCTGGGAGTCCATGGAAATCCAGGACGTCACGAAATAACAGGATCAAAAAAACGGAACCGGAGGTCAGGCTATGAACAACAGAGAAAATTTGTCAACAGGACTTCTTTTCTGCCTCTTCGGGGGCTTACTCAACTGTTTCCACCCCGCCCAGGCGGCGGACCACTACAACCTCGAGGAGGGGCTTCCCACGAAACTGGAGGATTCCCTTCCCACTGCCTACCTCAACCGCGAGCTTCAGGGAAGGTTCTCATGGGAACACACCAGGGACGGGGAGGAAATCTTCATTCTCGAACCCCGTCTCGAGTACGGCATCTTCCGCAATGCCCAGGTCGAACTGAATGTGCCGTTCTGGCTGGGGGATGGGGTGGAGGAAGAGGGCATCGGCGATGTCGTCGTGGCCGCTCTCTACAACATTCATCAAGAGACGTTGTGGCTGCCGGCACCGTCTCTGGCGGCGCACGTCATTTTTCCCACCAATGATGACTCCGATGGGGTGGATACGGTCCTTAAGCTGATCCTCAGCAAAACGATCGGAGGGGGCTTCAATTGGCAGAGGGTGCACCTCAATGTTTCATGGCACTACAACAGCGATGCCCATGAAGATGAGCGGGAGAATTATTTCGTCGGCATCGTCGGCTACGACCGCCTGATCGGCCCCGATACCGTTCTCGTGCTGGATTTCGTCCGGGAGCAGGAAAAGGAGGAAGACCAGGACAGCAACCTGCTGGAAGCAGGCATCCGATATCAGTTGACGCCCTTGGTCGTCCTGACGGCTGGGGCAGCCGCCGGCATCGGTGAAGATTCCCCTGACTTCCGAACAATTCTGGGGTTCCAGAAATCTTTCTAAAGGTTTTGAGAGACAGTTCCTCCCGGAGGAGCTGTCATTTTATAAACAAAAGATAACCGAAGTAGGCACTTTTTCAAAAGCACCTCTATGAATTAACTCTTCCGAAATCAAGCCGACCGCCGGAGAGATGCCATAGCTAGCACTTTGAACTGGTGCCAAGAGAACCCGCAGCAATATGGACGTCAATTTTAATCACTAAAAAAGCCACAAAACTGAAAACAGCAAAATCGCAATGGTCAAATCCATCACATGGGGACCTTTTATGGCATATAATGCATCATCAATTTTACCAATGGTCCTGAGCCATACCGGAATGTACTGATCGATGACTGTTACTTGCGGGTCTATGGCTTTTGCTGCTCTTCTGCCGCTTTCCACGGCACCCTCAATGCTCCAGACGTGGGCCTGAGTTGCAGTGTGTGAACCGGCTAAAAACAGGTTGTCCAGGGGGGTTGTCTGGGATGGCATAAAGTCATGTGTATTGGTAGTGGTTACCCATTTCGGCTGAAAATGATTGATCCCTTCAGGGGAGAATTCCCACTCATCCCAGACCTCGATGCAGATAATCGGGAAGTCCTTCAGTGATTTGCCGTCATTAGCTTCTTTAATTAAGGTATCAAGCGCACAACAGCCCAAGATCTGAACCTTGACCTCTTCAATGAATTCTTCTTTTGTGCAGGTAAATACAGGTTTATGGTGGATTCTCCCGGGAACGCTGCTAATACATGAGGTGCCTGTCCAGAGGGATTTAACGTTTTCCCCCAGATCCACATCCTGGTCCCAAACCTGTTCTTCGGCAAAGAGGGTCAAGTTGAATTCCGAATCACAAACAACAACCGCAACTCGCTCACGAGGGAAATGAATTTCCGCCGAGAAGGCAATCCTGAAAGAAACCTGTACGTGAGGTCCATCCTGAATAAGAGGCTGGAACAGGCGCAACACTTCCTGCTTTTCAAGTTCAGGCGTCTTTCTTAGTATTTCCGCTGTGATAAAAGGGTTTATGGCCAAGATATAACAATCGCCCCTTACGGTTTCATTGCCGGCAGTCGCTGAGGTGATCTTCCTGCCGTCGAACTCCAGCCTGGTCAACGGCTGCTGCCAGTGAAAGTCCACCCCTTTTTGCTGCAGGTATTCGACCCATGGATTGAACCAGTACTCATTGCTGGGCCCCTTGAGCACCAGCCAGCCGTCTCCTGCGCCCTGGATCCACGCCGGACCGTCCCGATCGGCCTTATGTTGGTGTGGCGGTCTGGTGGTCAGCTGTTTTCGGAAAAAATCACCCGTCGTATGCAGGCAGACTTTTGACCAGTCCGAGCCAATCCACGGCCCGTAGCAGGAGCGCCAGGTTTTATAGGCCGTATTCCCCAGCAAGGGTTGCCATGACCTGGCAGCATTCAGTCTGCTGTATTTTTTCTTGCTACGATTGTTGGCAGTCCAGGTCTTGAGCATTACATACGACCATTTGACAAACTCCCAACCATTCATCCTGAACATTTGAGGAATACTTCTCAGACCGTGGTCGTAAAACCGTGCTTCGGCATCATCCGGGAAAATGCCGAAGTCGATCGGACGGGAGAGGACGGAGTCGTAGAGGGTTCCCCGGTCGTAAAAGGGGATCTGCTTCATGATATCGAAGGTGTTGTGATACCAGGGCCCCATACCATGCCAGGAATACTCTGAAGGCATGTTGGTGTTACTGTGTCTTGCACTCCTGAAGAAGCCGCCAGGCTGATCCATAGCTTCATAGACGGCTACTTTATACCCCAGTTTGGTGAGTTCGTGAGCGGCACTTAGTCCGGCTATCCCTGCCCCGAAAATTATAATTGATTTCATTCCCACTCCTCTAGCCTTTGCCCGGGCACTTCAAAGGACTGGGTACCTTTGGTGGAGATGCCAAAAAGGTAGTGCGCGGACGATTATCCTCATAGTACTGGATAGGCCAAGGGCATTCGAGAAAAATTCGCGCCACAGGCACAATGGGCTGTACATGTAAAGTGTAGCTGCCAGATTGATGCGATCGGTCGAAGATATATCACACGTCGGCCGCACGCAGCCTCAGCGCATTGGCAATTACTGAGACTGAGGAAAAACTACCTTCTCGGCTCGCATGAGCATCGAGCCTGTTGAGTTCTGCATCAGTGGCAAGGCGTGTTTTTTTCGTTATCCGGGCAAGAAAGTCGGCACTGCAGGCAAAGCCCTCGCCACTGCAAATAAAGAAGGCGCGCGGTTGCCGCCGCACGCCTTCTCCTTCCTCGTTATTTCAATCGGGATTCTACATGTTCCGGCGATACTGGCCGCCCACCTCGTAGAGGGCGCCCGAGATCTGACCCAGGCTGCAGCACTTCACCGTCTCCAGCAACTCCTCGAAGATATTGCCGCCCTGGAGAGCAACCTCTTTCAAGCGCTCGAGCGCCGCCTGGCTCTCGGCCCTGTGCCGTTCGTGGAAGTCCGCCAGACGTTTGATCTGCTCGTTCTTGTCCTCGTCCGTCGCCCGGGCCAGCTCGAGGGTGGCGGCCTGGGCTTCGAAGTCGGCGTCGGGGTTGCGGAAGGTGTTGACCCCGATGATCGGCAGCTCGCCGGAGTGCTTCTGCCGCTCATAGTACATCGACTCCTCCTGGATCCTGCTGCGCTGATAGCCGGTCTCCATGGCCCCCAGGACGCCCCCGCGTTCGGTCAACCGGTCGAACTCGGCGAGCACCGCCTCCTCGACCAGGTCCGTCAGTTCCTCGACGATGAAGCTGCCCTGGTAGGGGTTCTCGTTCTTGGCGAGGCCCCACTCGCGGTTGATGATCAGCTGGATGGCCAGCGCCCGCCGCACCGACTCCGACGACGGGGTGGTGATCGCCTCGTCGTAGGCGTTGGTGTGCAGGCTGTTGCAGTTGTCGTAGATGGCGATCAGCGCCTGCAAGGTCGTGCGGATGTCGTTGAAGTCCATCTCCTGCGCGTGCAGCGAGCGACCCGAGGTCTGCACGTGGTACTTCAGCTTCTGGCTGCGCTCGTTGGCGCCGTACTTGTTCTTCATCGCCACCGCCCAGATGCGGCGCGCCACGCGACCAATCACCGAGTACTCGGGGTCCATGCCGTTGCTGAAGAAGAACGACAGGTTCGGCGCGAAATCGTCGATGTGCATGCCGCGCGCAAGATACGACTCGACGTAGGTGAAGCCGTTGGACAGCGTGAAGGCGAGCTGGCTGATCGGGTTCGC
>OBJA01001424.1_pt1 | contig 16510 bp, 14 predicted proteins | sample 1519751 | NCBI WGS metagenome assembly OBJA01 (sample SAMEA3881238, study PRJEB22517) | soil metagenome | biome: lake sediment; feature: soda lake sediment; material: sediment, water from around vicinity | place: India | collected 2013-12-23 | depth 3 m | reverse complement strand
CCGGTAATTGTTCCCAGCAGCCCCAGAAGTGTCGCCACGTTGGCAAACAGTGAGAGATAATTGAGCCGGTTGGAAAGACGCGGTATCTGCTGAATTGCAGCCTCCTCTACCCCCTCCTGAATCTCCTCCAGACCCATACCTTCATGATATCGCTCCAAAGCTGTACGAAGCAACACTCTCAGTGGCGCATGTCCTTTTTTCACCAGGTTGCGGGCATCATCAACTTTATTCTCATTAAGCATTCGTGCCAGATTTGCAACCAGCAATGTACCTTTTCTGTTACATATTACATAGTAAAAAATCGCCCGCTCCAGCGCTACTGCACAAGCTATAGCAAGTACTGCCAGAATTACCCACATAAACGGCCCACCGGAATTAAACCACCCGGCAACAAGCTCTATCATTGTTCCCTCCTGAAATAGTATTATGACCCTCTTAACGATTCCGGCCCTCTATCTGGAAAATAAACGTTGTGAAGGAGAATGTGCAATTTTATGTTTGCGCCGAATATTTCCGTTCCGGTTCCGGAGCTGCAATGGCAGATTTCCCAATGTTGACAGAAACATAGTACAGACACCCTCACTCAGAGCTGCAACCCACACAGACAAGCTCTCGCTGAGAAAAACCGGTTCTCAAGTTTTCAACACAAGACAGCAGTTATCTCTCTTCAAAAAACATTCCACGAAAAAAGAACGCCGAGAGTAAAAAAATGGATCCAGTTCTTTACATAACCATCAGATGGTGGTTCATAATCATCAGACTGTCCTTGAGCACCTCCCCCCAGATATCGCACATTGAGATATAGTGTGTATCTGTTATTACCGGTATACCCGGCCCTGACACTTGCATCAAGCAAAGCTCCGGTAACATCATTATTATCGCCATTGAGATAACTAACCGGAGCATATATTCCGTCCACTTCTCCTGCGAACCTGAAATTATCAGATATTCTCCAGGAAAAAATTCCCTTTAACAGTGGCACCAACCCTACATCACGATTGGTTCTGTACAAAGATCCATCAGTTGAAATGAATGTAATTGCCGCATTCCGTATCTGAAGTGACAACCCCAGACCAATATCCCATGATCCACCGGGTGTGATATTAAAGGCATAGCTCAAGCGGTAAAACGGAAAATCATAGATAAAAGTTACTGCTGTACCCTCCGGGAATACAAGATCGTCTATTACCAGATCCCGATTAATCATGTCCGTAGTCTCAAAAAAGAGAGGCTGATATAACAATACAAATGTGTTTCGATTCAATTGTGTCGTGATACCAAAACGATAAAATGGAAAGAGTATATCCTGCCCGCCATTTTTATTATAGTCAAGATAGGTTCCATCCCTTCCAAACTGAATCTTGTGATCGAGAACAGATAAAAATCCGAATTCCGCATGTATATCTATGTCTAGCACCTCCGCTCCAGAACTCTGGACATGAAAAACTCCCATAACCATAAACAGAAACGGTAAAATTCGACAATATTTATCCTGTACTGTTCCAGAATTTCTCATTTGTGCCCTGGTAGTTTGTTTACTATTGCTAACACAGCCATTCAGAGGATTAATATAAAGCAAGAAAAATACCATCATTGAGATGCATGGGCACTATTCTATATCCACAGCAGTCAGATAAAACAACCGTTCATGCCAGCACATCAGCCACTAGTAGAACCACTCATTCCTTTTCACTTCTAAAGGGAGTAAACAGGTGCTCAAGACCGTTTACCTTAATCTCAAACACCTCTTTGAGCATTTCACCGAGCTCTCCTTTGGGAAAGCCTTTTCTGTTAAACCAGACCACATATGGTTCAGGTAAATCAATCAGTGGGGTCCCTGCATATCTGCCAAAGGGCATTTTTGCTCTGGCAAGCTTCTTGAAATGAGCCAAATTCGCAGATGAGGATCTATCTGCACCGTTTTCATGAAAATTGTTTTCCCGCATTTTGTATCCTTTTTAATGGTGCTTTTTTTCAACCAGAAAATAAATCCAATAGTCCAGGAACAAAACAGGATATAGCGCTGTTACAAGGGCCACCGGTTAATAAATCAGCTCACAAATGTAACAAAGAGAACTGATATGCTTTGAAAACAGTTTTTTTTATGTTGCTCTACAAGGATTCTATGTGGTCAAAATAATGGATGGTAGTGTTGTCTCACCCTCTTGCCAGAACCAGCAGATTAGACCCATCCTCATTGGCCCATGTTCTGATTACCTCAAAGTCGTACAACCTAAGTAATTTAAGCACCTGCTCAGAAGAGAAGCGATAGGTCGATCCCAATTCGATCTTTTCTCCTTGTCGGAAATCCACGGAACCGCATCCGCAGACTACAGTCCCTGCCTCAGAGAAGGTAATAGATTTCCGTATGCGATAGGCAGGGCCAGCCGGTGATGTGGACAGAGTTAATTCGATGTGAAAGTCTATGGAATCGGATGCTACACCCCTGGAGATAAGTGGCCATGTATTAAACCGAACAGTTTCCGCTGTATAACAGGATTTCTCCAGCTCCCAAAGGTTCGCACCACGGGTATGAGGGTTCAAAAGACTGCAATCAAAGAGGAAGAGATCATGATCCCTGAGATTTTCTCTGATCAGTTTTAAAAGCGTATCCGAATCGTAATTACTAAAGCTGTTTCCCAGAAGACAGAAAAGAACCGGAGTATTCCAGTAAGTTGCTATAACAGGCAGATCCTCGATGAGGGCAACCATTGCGGTAATACTTAGCTGAAGAGGCTCTGCCTCTTCCAGACTCTTGTCAATCATCTGCGAACTGACATCAACGGGATAATAATGGAAGAATTTGCCGGAAACACGTTCAAGCAGTAAGCGCTCCTTTACTCCGTTTCCCACTCCAACACTGACCAGTTCAAATCCGCTCCCAAGAATCAGTCCGAGCTCAGGCAAGCTCCTTTTAAAGAGAGCTGTCAAGGAGGAGGTTACCAGGAAATTATTCGAGAGATCAAGACTGAACCAGTTCTGTGCTCCCTCTTTTCCTGTATATAAGAAGCACTCTGGAAGCAGGTTATTCCGGAGATGCTCCAGTAGCAATCTCTCCAGGTCCTCAGGGGAAAGTAATTCTACTCTGGTTACGTGTTTGCAACTTCCCCGAAACATGTCTCTAAACCTCCCCCTAGAGCATCATAGGGATTCATCCCCCTGTTAGCACAAACATTGTAGCTATACCCTCTGCAGCCCATGCAGGGCTCACCATAGGTCCCCCCCTGAGCACAACGCTCATTGATCAGATCGCTGAACCGCAAAAAACAGAAAGGTTCTGCGAAGTATATCTCCCGTAAGGGGTGCCGAAATGCATTATAGAGGTAGGCATCACCCCTGAAGAAAAAAGGGGAGGCATCGATCTTTATGGTTGATCCGGGGCGAACATCACCGGTGATTGTGACATAGAGACTGTAGAGGAATTGAACGCACCTCGAGAAATGCATTGGTGAAGATGGAACTGGACAATAGCCATAGTGATCCCGATCTATTGAGCGAAGATGCAGTTTGGATCTGCAGATCTCATCGTAAGTGAGGTAACTAGTTACCGGCAGTTCCCTGGCCCTCCCCGTTGGTGCCATGATTTCCAGATAGGGATAGATAGAATGTCTTCGGCAAAAATGCCACAAATCATCGATCTCCTCGATATTAATTTTGTTAAGTACCAGGGAGATACCCAGACGAAGCCTCAGGGGATCATCGATCTCAGAGAAACCGGCCTCCAGTAGATTATGCAAACCAGCCTGAATAGCAACATATGCACCGGGGGTCCCAGCAAGATAGTCCTGAGTGGCCGGGTGAAATGAATCGAGTTTGGCCATGACCGATGCGTTCTGCTGGTGTAAAAAGGTCGCGACTTCTGGGGTTATCATTACTGCATTACTGAAGATAACCGGCTGCATTCCCATTGTATTTATAAATGAAACAAGATCCCTGAATCTTGAGTAAAGTAGCGGTTCGCCTCCACCGGAAATAACAATCGATTGTGCACCGAGCTCCTGAGCCTGCAGAACTAATCGCTGCAGAAGTGAAAAGTCTGTTTCTTCACCACTTCCCGGACCACAACCAAAACAACAATAGCTGCACTGGAGATTACAGGAACTGTTTGTCTCTACATGCAATGAAAGAAGACGATTTTGGTTCCGTGCGGTTATTGCTTCGGATCGTGTGTAGCAGAAACCTGACAGTATCGGGGGACTCTGATTAGAGCTCTCCCTCGCAACAGATTCATTCATCAAGTGCCCCTCATGCATCCTCTGTAATAGAAAAGTGGTCCTTTATGGGTCCATATCCCGCATTCACACGGATATTAAACTGAAACCACAATAAATGTGCCATTATGACAGGAGGTGTTTTGAGCCCGATAGAGCTCTCTGCCCCGGACTAACTGGGAAAGGAGAACATCTGCTGAAGGGATTTAAAGAGATATTGCGCCGCTGAGGTCTTCTTTTGATATCGGCTTTTCCATAGTTATCAGTTCACGAGCGATATCGATCTTACCCCAAATATTACATAGCATGACGCCTCTAACCCGCTGATTTTGAAGGTAGTAGATGATACCGGTCTGAAATTTCTGTTTCCAGAAGGCAACCGTTTCCAGTTCAGAAGTTACGTCCCCGACAGCTTCATAGCCGAATTCGAAGAGGTCTGAGAAAAAGTAGGGCATGTAAGTATACAAATCGCTTGCTCCTGCCATATTCTTCCCCGCCAGAATACCCTGATTCAAGGCATTATCCCAGTGCTCTACACGCATGTGCCGATGTAGTGCCTGGTACGGGAAAAGGGCCACATCGCCCGCTGCAAAAATATCGGGATTAGAAGTTTGCAGTTGCTCGTTGACGATTATACCATTTGCTACCTGCAGTCCAGCAGAACGGGCCAGACTTAGATCCGGCTCTATTCCTAAACCAGCGACTACTATGTCAGTCCTGAAGAGTTCTCCGGTGGACGAGTGTATCACACATGAACCGTCTTTTTCCTCTATTTTAACGGGAACATTACCTGGATACACTGCAACATTCCGTTCCCTGAAAATATTTACCAGAGCCTCAGCGAGATCTGCGGGAAATACTCTTTTACAGATGTAGTCATCCGGAAACAACAGCGTTACTTTATTTTTAATAGTTGATAGTGAAGCGGCTATTTCAGATCCTATGAAACCTCCACCGATCACCATGCAGGAAGCACCTTCGGAAACTTGAGCCCTCACATTTTCATAATCATCCAAATAGCGGTAATAACAGATCTTTTCTGAATCACCCCCCGGTACAGGGAGTTTTCGCGGAACACCGCCCGTGGCAAGCAACAATTTATGGTAAGTGAATTCTTCACCTGTATCAGTGGTAATACTTTTACGCTCAGGATTTATCCGGGTAACTGTCGCACATACCTGCAGGTTTACCCCATTTTCTTCGTAGAATGTACTGGTTTCTATAAAAATGTCCCCTATTTTCTTTTTACCACTCCACAAGCCCTTTGTCAGTGGCGGACGGTGGTAGGGAAAATAGGGTTCTTTTCCTACTAGTAAAATTGCTCCGTCCTCATCTTTTTCACGAATGCCTTTGATTGCAGATGCACCGGTAAGACCACCACCAACTATGATGTATTTATATCTCATACTTCACCTGTAATCTACCCAATCCAGAGGGATAAACTCAAGCAGATAAAAAAGTGACTAATCTTCAAAAATTAAGAGGCGGATATCACGCCCGTTTTCGGCATAACGATTGCCGGCTCGTTATACCGCATCGGACGCAGATACACCACCCCTTAAGAGACTAACGACGAAACATCGACGTTAAACGACTACTTATCGCAGAACCACTTATAAGAGCCGCACTTCCGGCAGCCAGAAGTCCTACCAGAATGAACGTAAATTGCGGTTCGTCAACAAGTGCCAGTATTCCTAGAACTACAATACCAATTCCGGCAAGCAATTGCACCTGAGCTGCCGCTCCTAAAGCTTCACGCGCAATTACTTTTGCGTTTTCCGTCCCATACCGCTCTGCAGCCAGATAATTAAGCTTGGATGCTGTAGAGCTGCCTATTACCAACGCACCACCAAACACAATAACAGAAATGGCCAGGAGCGTTGTGGGAAATACTCCCAGAAGAGCAAGGATACCCAGGGTTATTCCTGCTAATCCGGCAATAAAGCCCGCAGTCATCCCTCCTCCAATTTCTGAAACATCAAAGTGCCCCTGACGATCACTCTCCATTAAACTGGACATGCGAGACGAAATTGCCCCACCCTCAAACAGCAACGCTGCACCCATAGCAATGGTCGCAATTGCAGCCATCCAGAATGGAAAAATGTTTGCCAATCCAATTATTGCCAAAGCAGCGACTCCGGCTCCAATCAAGCCTTCCATTGCTGAGCCACCGGCAATAACTTTGGCTGTGGTACGTGTATCGGGGCGTACTGGTTGTGCTCCTTGTTGAGCAGCAATATCCATGATTGGCCTCCTTTTGTTTGATACTTTGCATTCCGTCATTAAATGACCGAATTATCCTTAATTACCCCTGCATCGTATCAGTCTACTAGTATTTACGCAATTGCGGTAACAAATATTCTTTCGATCTCCATTTTTCACAGAAACCAGCTCACAGAATTACATTCCCACATGCACTCTCAAACGAGAGGGCCCGTCTCTTAGTCCTCTTCCAATTTCCTGATTTTCGATAAACGCCTCAGGTGCCGTGGGTGACCACTGAAATCTGCCTTTAAAAATGCATGGATAAGATCTATTGCCAACTCACATCCGATCACCCGTGCACCAAAACAGATTACATTCATGTTATCGTCTTCAACTCCCTGGTGAGCAGAGTAGATATCCGCTATTAGGCCAGCCCTGACCCCCTGCACCTTGTTTGCAGCAATGCTTGCCCCTACACCGCTTCCACAAAGTGCAACCCCTCTGCCTACCTCTCCACCCTTAACTGCATAAGCAAGTTTCATAACAAAGTCCGGGTAATCATCATCGGCAACATATTCATATGCACCAAAATCACGCACCTCATACCCCCACTCACCCATCACCGTTACAATAGGCTTCTTCAAATGGTATCCTGCATGATCCACTGCGATTCCTATATCCATAAGGTCTCCTTGGTATCCATATAACCCGCACAATTTCCATGCCAATAAGAAAGCAGATGTCCTGCAAAACACCCGGGAGCTATGCATCAACTCATCCCCATTATCCCCATCCCCCCTACCCTGAGAGTATTTTTGTACCATGGCTCCAACCAATGCTCAAGCGTTCCGATTCCTGATTTCATACCTGAGAAAACACCTGCTCTCCCTTAGCGGAGGAATCGTCGTACTTATAGGTGTTGATTCACTTCAACTCATCATTCCCCGCATTATTCAGCATACCCTTGACCAATTGGGTAATCACTCCTTCTCAGAAACGGTTATCCTTACAAACGCACTAATCATTTTCCTGCTTGCACTCTCAATGGTTGGCCTCCGATTCATGTGGAGGATGCTCATTGTGCGGCCATCCCGCAAAATCGAAACATCTATGCGCGAAGACATGTTCCGCCACCTCGAAAGCCTCTCATCATCCTACTTCAACAAGATTAAAACCGGCGATCTGATGGCACTGCTTATTAATGACCTCGGCGCAATCCGCATGGCCTCAGGAATGGCACTTATCGGCCTGTTTGATGCACTCTTTTTAAGCAGTATGTCTCTTTTATTCATGATGGCAATAAGCCCCTCCCTGACTCTTTACACCGTGCTGCCTCTTCCGGCAATCATCTTTCTCCTTATCCGCACAGGAAAAATGATTCAGGGGCGCTACACAGCTGTTCAGGAATCATTCGATGCCATTTCATCACACACCCAGGAATCTTTTTCCGGAGTACGGGTCGTTAAAAGTTTCGTCCAGGAACAGCACGAACGTGACCGCTTTGCAGAACTCTGTTCCAACTATGTAACATCGAACCTGCGCCTGGTCAGAGTCTGGGGCCTCCTCTTTCCCACCATCACCCTCCTTGCCTCGCTCTCTCTTGGCCTCCTGCTCTATTTCGGTGGCAAAGCAGTCATTCTGAACCAGCTCTCGATCGGCCAATTCGTCTCTTTTTCTTTCTATATCAACCTCCTTGTCTGGCCCATGATCGCCACCGGCTGGGTATTCAATATGCTCCAGCGCGGAATTGCATCTGCCAAACGGGTGGTAGCACTGCTTTCTACCCCACCCGATGTCATTGTCAACCCCAAAGCATCAATCACACCACCTTTGAAGGGCGTTCTGGAGTTCCGTTCCCTTTCCTTCCGTTATACACCGGACAGTAATGACGTGCTCAATGACATTGACCTCACCATTCCACAGGGCTCCTCTTTGGGAATCATGGGAAAACCAGGATCTGGAAAAACGACCCTGATATCACTCCTTTTTCACCTCTACCCTATCAAGAGAGGGATGCTCTTTCTTGATCACACCGACATCAACGACATCCCCCTCTCTACCCTGCGCTCGTCAATCAGATATGTGCCACAGGAATCTTTTCTCTTCTCTGATACCATTGAAGAAAACATCGCTTTTGGAAGTAAAAATCAGCTCAGCAAAGATCGAATCGAGCAGGTCGCCAGACTCGCTTCGATCCACGATGATGTTTTGCGTTTTCCTGATTCCTACAGTACAAAAATCGGTGAACGGGGAATTACACTCTCCGGTGGTCAGAAACAACGCCTCGCCCTGGCGCGGGCACTTCTGGAGCCCACTGCGATTCTGGTCCTCGATGATGCGCTCTCAGCTGTCGACGCAGCAACAGAGCGTGATATCTGGGAAAATATCTCAGGTGAATTTCAGCAACGCACAACACTGGTGATCGCCCACCGAATCTCTTCGGTAAAAAATTGTGACACTATCATCGTCCTCTCAAATGGCTCCATTACCGAATGCGGTTCACATGAATCACTCCTCGATCAGGATGGATTCTATGCACGGTTGTACCATTTACAGCAGATGAAAGGTATGACTGCATGAACCATCAGGATGAAAAACCGATAGAAAACAGATTTTTCAACAAAGAAGTGGCAGCACTACTTCTCAGGTATATTCTGCGCTATCGCCTGTATCTATTTCTGGCCATCCTTTTTGTCCTCATGATCACCGCCTCCACCCTTTCTGTTCCCTACCTTTCCCGTATTGCCATTGATCGGGCCATCATGAAACAGGGTACTATGGTCATCGATAATGGACAGGACAGTACACTTTCAGCCCTCACTCAAAAGAAGGCAATACGCCTCCTCAATGATACACTGTTTTTGTACCAAAGCTCTCTTTCGAGGTTATCAGCACGGGAAATCGCAAACTATACAGATAAGGGTTTCTTCTCGGACCAGAAATATCTGCTCATCGAATCACCAACACTGACCGATGCTCTCAAAGAAAAATTGCTGCAAGGTATCGATACCGGTATCGTTCTGGAATTCCCGAACTCCAGATACCTTCTCCAGGAGTCCAGTAAATCTTTCTTTACCGTTTCGGAAACAGTTCTGCTCAGATCTGCAGATTTCAAAAAAATCAGCCTCATTATTATGCTTATGGCAGGGCTTTTTATTCTGCAATTTATTGCCTCATACATGCAGCTGATCTCGCTTATGAAATTATCACAGCATGCCATGCGGGATTTGAGAATCGATCTGTTCTCACATCTTCTCTCTCTTGAACTCTCCTTCTTCGATCGCAATCCGGTTGGAAAACTGGTAAACAGAATAACCAATGATATTGAATCCCTCAACGAGATGTTCTCATCGGTACTGGTAACTTTTGTTCAGGATATCCTCATCATGAGCGGAATCATGGTCATCATGTTCGCAACTGATTTCCGCCTTGCCCTCATCGTGGCAACCACCTTTCCACTCCTTGCACTTGCCATGTTCATATTCCGGGCCAAAGCTCGTGCAGCATACCGGGTAATCAGAACCCGAATCGCCGACCTAAATGCCTTTCTCAATGAAAATATCTCGAATGTACGGATCATCCAAATCTTTACCCAGGAGAAGCGGCAGCTTCGCAAATTCCAGTCGATAAATAACGATGTCTACCGGGCCAATATCCGCCAGCTCAATGTGTATGCGGTATTCCGTCCGCTCATCGATTTCTTCCGGTGGTTTGCCGTGGGCTCTATCATCTATTTTGGTGCCCACTATCTCATTCAGGACCGTATCTCCTATGGGTTGATTGTGATGTTCCTTGTTTACATTGGTAGCTTTTTCGAACCGATTGGTGATCTTGCGGAAAAATTCGACATCCTCCAAAGTGCAACCGCTGCAGGCGAAAAAATTCTTTCCGTTTTTAAAGCCTCGGCAAAACAGGAACTTCCAATAAATTCCGGACTCTCGTCCGTTCCAAAACTACCCGCTGCTGCATTCAGAGGAGAAATTCATTTTGACAATGTCTGGTTTTCGTATGTGCCCGGCGAATGGGTTTTAAAAGGGGTATCATTTTCTGCACCTCCCCGAAGCACCCTTGCCATCGTTGGTGAAACCGGATCAGGTAAAAGCACTATCATAAATCTGCTCGGGGGATATTACCCGATACAGAAAGGATCGATCTGTATCGATGGCACCGACATCACAGCAATACCTTTACATATACTCCGGTCAGGGATCGCCATAGTCATGCAGGACGTATTCATGTTTTCACGAACAGTAAAGAGAAATATCACGCTTGGTGCACAGTTCGATCAGGAGAAATTCGAACAAATCAGCCGAATAACTCATGCAAATCACTTCCTGTCCAGGCTTCCCGATGGAGCTGATCAGCAGGTCATGGAGCGCGGCGTTACGTTCTCCGCAGGTGAACGTCAGCTCCTTGCATTCACACGCGCACTCTACTTCGATCCATCGATACTGATCCTTGATGAAGCCACCTCAAATATCGATACTGAAACGGAGCGTCTCATTCAGGATGCAATCAGGCACATAATAAAGGGAAGAACCTCGATACTCATAGCACACCGCCTTTCTACTATCCGTCATGCAGATCAGATCCTGGTTCTTGACAAAGGAAGTATCATAGAACAGGGAAACCATAGTTCCCTTCTTTCGAAACGAGGGTATTATTACGAGTTACATAGACTTCAATTTGACAAAGGATAGCACAAAACCATACACAAGCCGTTCTCCCTTCACCGGGGCACCACCTGACTTGAACCGTCTACACCCTCAGCGGCTTTCTTTATTCTCTGCTTTGCACGCTCAGGATTCTCCATACTACAGGGTCCATTGACACACCCCCCTTCACATGCCATAACTTCCAGAAAATTCCCGGGCAATCCCCTGGCAGCATATGCTTTAAGCTGTTTCATTGTCTGCCGGGAGAGTCCATCAATAGTATGCGCAACAATTTTTTCCGGATTGTGAAAAAAAGTACGCACTGCAGCTGTTACTCCACCACTGACTGGAAATCCCCTGCCTGAGGCAGTCGCTTGATCCTGCAGTGGAACTGTTCGACAGTGTGCAATATTGATTCCTTTTGCGGCTATCAAGGCACCCAGTTCTTCGCATGTCAGTACATGATCGACAAAGGGATCATGTCGCGCCTCATTTCTTTTTGAAATGCACGGACTGACAAAAACCCTCATTGAATCAGGATAGAGCTGTTCAGCATGTTTTGCAGCATAATGCATGGGGGTTGCGGTTGTCGATACCTTCTCCATTAATTCAGGGACATGCTTTCTTACCGCCTCCAGATACGATGGACAACAGGATGTTGTCATGAATGGAGCGCCTGTTTCAAGCCGCTCCTGCAACTCTGCAGCTTCCTGCCGCGCAGTGTGATCTGCTCCCAACGCCACCTCTACTACCGCATGAAATCCAGCTTCTTTTATGGCTGCAACTATCTGCCCAGGTTCTGCAACAAACTGCCCGAACACAGCAGGTGCAAGCAACAACACCATTTCCTTGCCATGGCGGAGCGCATCGAGAATCGCTATATATTCAGAACACTCCATAATTGCTCCAAAGGGACACTCCCGCATACATTTTCCACAGAAGATACACTTATCAAAATCAATAATCGCCTTGCCATCGCCATCTTTCTCGATTGCATTTACCGGACAAGCCTCTTCACATGGCACAGGAATACGAATGATTGAATGATAGGGGCACACCTTCATACATAGCCCGCAATTTACGCATGAAGATGGGTTGATCTGCGCCTGCCCCTGGCTTCCCATTGTAATCGCCTTTCGCGGACAGACAATTGTACAGGGACGTGCCATACAACCTCTGCAGGCATTTGTCACAAAATATTTGCTCTGAACACAAGCAGAGCACGCCTCATCAATCAATGTCAGAATGGGGCTATCGGTATCTCGTCTACCAGATATAGCTTTTTGAGCATATTTATGCAGCGGAATCAACTCATCAGTTTCATCTTCCACTCTGAATCCAAGAATTGCCATAAGACGATATTTGATAATCGCTCTGTCTTTATAAATACAACACCTGAGCGCTTTATTTTTAGGCCGTATATCAATTGGAATCCGGTCTATCTGCTCAACGAAAGTACCCGAAAAAAATAAACGGGCAACTCGCATGAGCAGATCTCTTCTGGTCCTTGTTGCATTGTTATCGTAGTGCATGGTTCCCTTTTTCCCGTTTAACGCATCTGTAGCAGGGTTTCGATTCTTTCCACGATTCTGGGCAGTGATGCATCAGAAACGACCTCACCATTGATTACCACATACGGAGCCTGTCCATGATCACCACGTTTACAGTAATCCAGACATCGTTTCCAGTGTATCTGTACGTTATCCCGTAAATTTGCCGGTAAATCATCATATAATGTCTGGAAATGTGATGCGCCCATCAGATGACAGGTCGTTCCAAGACAAACCGAAATTTCTATTCTTTTCTCCATATCACCTCTTTTCGCCTGTCAGAAATATCTGATCACGGTTTCCTTTAAATAATCATTTTTGAGAATCGATGTAATTTTTTTAATGACATTCCTGCGGATATCCAATTCGATCGGAAGGTCGGGGTCCTGGTGTGCCTGATTGATTCGGGTACCCACAAAAAATTCAATAATATCATTTGCAAGGAAAAGGTCTCTAAGCAGCATCGCTCCATTGCGGTTTGATACCTTTATTAAACTCTTTTCCTCAAGGAGACGCGCACAGCAGCTCAACGTTATGCACCCCTCCGTTACCAGGTTCACTCCCTCCATTGTTGAAGTTGCAGGTACAACAGCGTCTATTGTCTCAAGGTTCATTACCGCAGTTCGATGCAATTCCCGTTCAACAATGTTAGCGGTAGTTCCTCCACACACCGCACAATCACCTCTCCAGTCCCTGAGCAGATTCGCATACTCCGGATCACGTCTTTGGTCAACAGGTGGGCCGGTCAATATGCGCATGATACGTGGACGACGAATATAAATAACCATACAGGTTATATCGTCTCCAGCACAGTTGCGATCATTGCATAATGCAAGTTCACCAATTTCTCTGCTGAGATCCCGTGCACTGATCTCAGGCTGAGCCTCAATCAGGTCTGAAATGTAAGATCTTATCCGTTCACTTCCAAAACCCATCGGCCATTGCAAACTCCCTAAACCCGACTGGGTCACCCCATCGGACATGAGAATGATTCGATCGCCGATTTCCGCTCTGAAGTGTGCGTAGTTCAGGGATCGGTTGTTCCACCGTTCTCTGTAAAGCTCTTTGCATTCATGCACCTTCTGATGGTTCGATTTGAAGACCATACACGAGGGGTTTCCGTGCTCAATGACATGTGCTTCACAGTCAAGCCCTACATCTGCTATACTGAACGTTGAGTAACTGATCTTCCGCAATGGGCAGAGTGGCAGGGCATCCATAATTAGCTCTGCTGTACGGGTAATATCGATGTTATCTACCATGTATTCGATGCCCATAGAAGCTGTAAAGCTGGCCAACACATTTGCCTCAACCCCGCTTCCCAATCCATCACAGAGAATCGAAACCACGCGGTTTGAATCCACTTTTCTGGTTAAAATGATATCACCTGGCACAGAGAGACCCTGTTTGGAACATCGGTAATGATCTATCTCTATGAATGTATCACTATTCATATCAGTTCTCCTGAAGTTCCTCGTCATGAGGTGCAACAGAAAAGCTCTCGATGAGCGAATTTAATATTTTTTCGGATTGCGCGGCATTTTTTCCCATGAGAAACGCTATTTGCTGGGCGGTCATGGATGTGTTACGAATTACCTCCTGCGCTTTTTCGATGATCTGCTCCCGCCTGGTTTCAGTTGTGGTTATATCACGCATCAGAGCACCAACAATTTGCTTTACTTCCACGTTAAATATGGTAACTGCCAGAACCCGCTCATTATGACGGACAAACATCTGGACAAGATTCTCCCCGTTTGCCAATACTTTTGAAAAAAGGCGATGAAACGATACAATCCTGGTGATATCGACATTGCGCAATCCGGGTACAACCTTATGTATCTCTGAAACATCGGTACCGAAGAGACCGGCAAACCGTTCATTACTGTCAATAATATGGAGATTCTTATCAACAATCACGACCCCATAGGGAATGGTCTGGATCAAGGCATTTGCTTTTTTTTGAGCAAGTTGACGCATATAGCTGATGCACATGCATGGTTCAGCTTTTTTGTCCAGAAGTGCACATGCCAAATCTCGACAGGTCCCATATCCACACGATCCACAATTCAACTCCTCGTCCGGGGTTACCTTCCCAATGCTTTCCAGTGCAATCGAAAGCTTCTCCGTCAAAGCTTCAGAATACACAACAGGATCTGGTTTGTAGGTCTTTTCAATAACATGCTGAACTACTGCCACATACGAATCACAATCCTCAGAGACGTAGTCCAGAACAGCCATCCGCGAACCCACCGGTGTAGTACATGCCGCTTTAGGCCCCCGTATACAGCCATTTTCGCAGGCTAAAAGCTCAATGAACAGCGTTTTATTACCAAATACATCTTTGCCAAGACACTCCAGAGCCTGTTTGATCGTGTTCACACCCGAAAGTGTCATAAAACGGGGTTCATCAGGTCCCCCTTCCTGCAATGTTGCAATCATCCCGCCCTCGATCGGGTAGCGTGCTCCATGCTGCGCCCGAAAAGGAATGAATTGATCCTCCGGTGATGGCTCAATAGTGGCAAGATCAATCCCTGCAGTTTCCAGCCATTTCCGAAGGTCCTCGAAAGTCAAAGCTACATCCAAAAGATTAGGACGTGTATCCGCCTCTTTCTTTTTAGCAATACACGGCCCGGCAAACACAATACCTATCTCCTCAGAATAGAAGTTCCGAAGAAAAACACAATGAGCAAGCAATGGTGAAACTACCGGCGAAATCGATCCGGAGAACTGCGAAAAGTACTTCGTCACCAGATCCACAGCCGAAGGACATGCAGATGAGAGCATCAGCCCGCATCCCCCATGCCTGAGCTTTGCTTTTACATAGGCACTAACTTCCTGTGCTCCTAGTGCTGTTTCACTGACACCATAGAATCCGAGTTTTTTAACTGCACCAATCAACTGTTCGGCAGTAACACCTTTGAATTCACCTATAAACGATGGCGCAAGTGATAAAATGACCCTGCCTTTTCGATTGAGAAGATGAACCGCCCGCCTGAGATCGTCACGAACCTTCTTGGCCCCCACCGGACATACCGCAACACAGTGACCACAGAGAATACAGTTCTCCGGGATCACCTGCGCATCCCCATCAACAACCCGAATTGCCTTGACAGGACACTCACGGATACATTTGTAACAATCACGACACCGCGCCTGCTCCGAATAAATGGGACTCTTATGATCCATACAATTCTCTATTCGAATTCGTGTTTTAAAATGTCAATTAGACTTCCCTGGTCGATATTAGAAAAAAGCGTCTCGCCAATCCATATATTTGGGCCATTCATGCACTGACCACCACAGCGACACCCCTTCACCAGTACCTTTGCATTAAGCCTGTTTTGATCCAGAAATTTGACGATGAGTGCATGATTTTGCCCATTTCCCCTGGAGAAACAGGAACTCCCCATGCAAATTGTGATCACCTTCTCAGTTACTCCCATTTCTATGCCCTCTTTCTTTACTCTTTTTCGTTTTGCAGTTTTCTGCAAAGTACAGCAAGTCCCGATGATAAATCCTCATTCTGCACAATAACCCCAGTTGGAACCTCCAGCTTTATCGGAGAAAAATTCCATATACCCCTTATCTCACTATCGACAAGATAATCTGCCACTGCCTGAGCGGATGATGCTGGTGCGGTTATTATTCCAAGGTTGATATGCATTCTCAAAGCAAGATCCTGCAGTCGTTCCAGATTCAATATCTCTCTTCCATGTACAATCCGACCAATCTTCTGCGCATCGGTGTCAAACGCGGCAACAATATTGAGATTGTGCTGCTGAAACCCGGAATACCCCAAAAGAGCAGATCCAAGGCTTCCCACTCCCACTAAAAAAGCATCCTGAGTGTTTTTCCACCCCAGATAGTACTCAATTGCAGAGATTGTGCT
>OBJA01001423.1_pt1 | contig 16542 bp, 19 predicted proteins | sample 1519751 | NCBI WGS metagenome assembly OBJA01 (sample SAMEA3881238, study PRJEB22517) | soil metagenome | biome: lake sediment; feature: soda lake sediment; material: sediment, water from around vicinity | place: India | collected 2013-12-23 | depth 3 m | reverse complement strand
GTCGGGAAAAAACAAAAAAAACATCATGCCCGAAACCCGCGGGCCAACGGATGAGGCAACCGGAGAAGCCTGCGGCCTGACAATGGTCAATGATTTTGTCCAGGAAGCCGATGACGGGCAATCAATACCCGATGACAGCTTCGCAATACCCGATGACAGCTTCGCAATGAGTGATGACAGGCAAACATAGCCCGATGACGGGCGATCATAGTAGGATGACGGGTAATCATAGACCGATGACGGGCGATCATAGTGGGATGACGAGCCATCATAGACCGATGACAGGCAATCATAATGGGAAGACGGGCCATCATAGACCGATGACAGCTTCGCAATGATCGATGACGGATCATAGCCCGATGACGAGCAATCATAAATCCGATGATGATCTGGTATTCTGTCAACCCTCACACTAATCATTATAAAATTTAATCCGGCGGCCTTCGTGTTACTTCGTGCCTTAGTGTCTTGGTGGCAGAAAAAAAGCCACGAAGACACAAAGTCACAAAGAATCCACGAAAAGGTCATCCGACACATATCCGCTATTGGAAGGTTAAAAGTACACGCGATAGGCTGAAGCCCCGGCGGAACAGGACCTTCCATAACTCCGGCATTAATGCCGGTGCTAGTCATAACACCACAGCGTCCGGGCTTTAGCCCATTATTTTGATAAAAACTGATTGTGATAGTTTTCTTTAGTTCATTTACATATTTTAATGCGGACGTATTGACTTTTATGTATTATTGTCTTAAATTGCATTTGATAAATTAATTATACCTTAAAATCACTGATCTTTAATCTCCCTAAAATGAACAAAAAACAAGAAAATCGTTTAGGCATGATTAAAACAACGATCAATTATTGCCAGATTCACACGGGTATTACCGAAAGCCTCCCCGCATTCAGTACCAATTTTGAAAAGCTTCAAATCATCCGGGGCCAGATTCACCTGGAGGTGGAAGGACAGGCTGCCGATGGCAGCGGGGCCACTGTATCGAAAACCAGTTTACGGCAGAACCTTGCCATGTTGGGCGCCGATACCGCCCGCAAACTGGTAGCCTTTGCCACCATCCGCAAAAATAACAAGCTGCTGAACGAGATCAACTACACCGAAAGCGAGTTGCTGCGTTTGCCCGATACGGTTTTGGCCGACACCTGCCAGATGATCCACAGCCGGGCACAGACCCATCTGGCCGCGCTGGCGGGCTATCAGGTGACGGAGGCCACGCAGGCCGCGTTGCAGGAAGCCATTGACGCCTACAAGGCAGCAGTTCCCGCGCCCCGGCTGAAACAAGTGAAACAATCGCAGGCGTCGAAACAACTGAACAAACTGTTTGCCCAGGCCAACGAAATCCTGGCAAACATGGACGCCCTGGTGGAAATTGTCAGGCTGTCGGAACCGGCATTTTACAGCGGTTACAAACTGGCGCGCGCGATCGTCGATAACGCCGGCAAAAAAATGGCATTAAAAGCACTGGTGAGCGACGCACAAAGCACCCTACCGCTGCAAGGGGTGAGCGTTTCGCTGTGGGCCAACGGCGACAGCACCCCCGACACCTCAAAACCAGCCCTGGTGGTGAAAAAAACCGCCGGAAAGGGCGGATGCTACGTACGAAAGCTGGCCCCGGGCAGCTACCTCGCCGAGCTGAAAAAGGCAGGCTATGCCCCGCAACAACTGACCATTTACATCAGCGACAAAGAAATGACGGTGCTCGAAGCTGCCATGCAAGCCTTATAAAAAATGAATTGAGCAGATAAACCCGGTAGCAACAGCTTCCGGGTTTTTTTAGGGCACCTTATTTTCTGTTCAAAAAGATGTACCTTCCCGCTGCTGAAAAATAAGTTGCGTTAGTGTTGACATCAAACTAAAAGTAAAATTAACATTTAAAAATAAACCAAATAACAGCTATGGATAGAATAACAAAATCACTTTTAAACGAATTTGTAAATCAAGAAGGATTAACAAATCTATCAGAAGAATCTGCTTTTGAGCACTTTACTGGCTACTTAGTTACATCTAGACACTACACTGAAACTTTCTCATCAGAAGACATTCACGTGGGTGCTGGTGGTGATTGCGGCATAGACACGATTTCTATAATAGTCAATGGGTGTCTAGTTTCTGACCCAGATGAAATCGAAGATTTATCTAACACAAATGGATATATTGATGCTACTTTTATTTTTAATCAAGCTGAAAGATCAAATAGTTTTGACACTTCCAAAATTGGTCAATTTGGTTATGGCATCAATGACTTCCTTTCAATATCTCCGGTTTTACCGCAAAACGAAGATGTAAAAATGAAATATAGAATTGTCAGTGAAATATTTTCACGAAGCAGTAAATTCAAAAAAGGTAATCCACAATGCTATCTATATTATTCTACAACAGGCAAGTGGACTGGTGATATAAATTTAACTGTAAGAAGATCTGCCGTTATAACTGATCTTCAAAACCTCACTTTGTTTAGAAAAGTGGATTTTGAGTTTGTAGATGCCGAAAAAATCCAAGCACTATTTCGTGAGACTAAAAACGCTATTTCAACCGAAATAAATTTTTCAGAGAGAACTGTATTGCCTGATCTACCTGGAATTGAACAAGCATATTTAGGTTTGTTGAGTTCAACAGAATATTTAAAACTGATTCAAAATACTAATGAAGAAGTTATTACCTCAATATTTTATGACAATGTTCGTCATTGGCAAGAATGGAATCCCGTTAACAAAGAGATTAAGGACACATTAGAGAATACAACTCAAAAAATATATTTCCCATTATTGAATAATGGAGTTACAATTATCGCAAAACGAATCATACCAACCGGTAATAAATTTGTAATTGAGGATTACCAAATTGTGAATGGTTGTCAGACAAGTTATGTTATTCATGAATGCCGTCAACATCTAACTGCCGATGTTCTTATACCTGTAAGGTTAATAGCAACGGATAGCGCTGAAATAAAAAATTCTATAATTAAAGCAACAAATAGACAAACGGAAGTAAGTGAGGAACAACTTTTTGCCTTGTCCGACTTTCCCAAAAAATTAGAGACATACTTTCCCACATTTGATGGAGCAAAAAAGTTATTTTACGAAAGACGGTCAAGACAATATAACTCCGAAGAAGGCATAGAAAAGGTTAGAGTAATTAATATGACAACACTTGTTAGAGCATATGCCTCATTATTTTTAAGTTTTCCACATAGAACTACCCGAAATTACAAAGCACTTCTGAAGTCTGTGGGTAGTGAAATATTTAACAAGGATCATCGACTCGAAATGTATTACGTTTCAGCGTACGCATATTATAAATTAGAGTACCTGTTTAGAAGTGGCGTAATTGTTGCCGCATTGAAACCTGCTCGCTATCATTTGCTCTTTTTGTTTCGTCTTTTGGTAAACAATAGCCAATTACCAAGACCAAATTCACACGAAATGTCAAGATATTGCGACTCTCTTACTGCGGTTCTCTGGAATGATAATTTGGTTCGTCAAAAGTTTGTAGAAGCAGCAGAAATTGTTTTAAGAGTTTCTGGGAACAATTTACATCGAGACAATATAAGAACTGAACCGTTTACTGAATTAATAAAACAATCAGCACCGCAACAGGTGATGCCATAGGAAAAACCTCCTCCTCTTTCGCCTTAGCGTTAGCGGTGACGAGGGGTAAGCTACGGGTCGTTTGTAACGACAATGCCCCTGCTCAGCGGGGAGAAAGGATTTGTATATATTCACACAACATTGTAAATGAGTTACAAACTCAAGACAACGGACCCCTCGTTGCCGCTTCGCTCAAACGAGGGGCAGGCAGTGGTGAAAGAGAAAAGAACATAAATGAACCTATAAAGCATCAAAGATGAAATACATCATATGTGTTCTCATTTTACTCATTGCGAGTAATTCTATTGGTCAAGAGACTAAAAAAAAGAGAGTACAAAAAGGCAAATACATTGAAGATTACAATGTACTTAAAGAAAATAAGAAAATAAAACACGGTCAGTATGTTAAATTTGAGAAAGATGTATTTGACAGAAAAATACCAATAGAGTTTGGTTTTTTCGAAAAAGGTAAAAGAGTTGGGGAATGGTATTTCTTTTATCCAAATGGTGCTTTGGAATCATTTGGTAATTATAAAGATGGTGAGAGATATGGCCTATGGAAAGAATATTATAAGCCTACAATATCTGAAGGAGAATCATTCACCTTTTTTTTTAATATCCACCATGACATTAAGGTTAATGAAAATAAACAAATCATGGTAGAAAAGAAAAACAAATTAATCTCTGCCGTTGGTGTATATGAATCAAACAAAAAATTAGGAGCATGGAATTATTATGACGGTAAAGGAAACTTAATCCACAAATATAACCATTCATCAGATACATTGCTATTTTCCTCCGCACCAGACTCTACAAACAGGAGTTATCCATATTTGGGTGGTATTGAGAGGTTTTACCAACATTATTTTGCGAAAGACGAAGAGTTCGGATACAAAACATCTCCTTCAGAATCGAAAGTGGCTTTAAAACTGGACATTAGTGATAAATCAATGTCTGTTACAAGAGTTAGCTCAACTGGAGATGAGAAAATTGTTTCCAAAGTTGAAAAGATTATTAAAATCATTCCTGATGATTGGATCAAATCGTACGTTAAAAATCCTATACTATTTGAATGGGAGCTAAAAAGAGACTCAAACAAAATATTAATCAACGCAGTATTTAAACAAATAAATGTCAATCCAGTAGCTACGGGTCGTTTGTAACGACAATGCCCCTGCCATGGGGGACCGTGCTAATTTGAAAGTTCGGAGCATTGAACGAACAGAAACACCGACAAGATGAAAGTTAAAATTTATAGAGGGACAAGAGAAATCGGAGGCACTTGCGTGGAGTTGACAGCAGACAATGGCAAAGTTCTTTGGGTTGACCTTGGTGTGCCACTTGACAGCACAAATCCAGCTATTGATTATGCTCAAAACAAGTTTGACGCCCTTTTAATTTCTCATCCGCATCAAGACCACTTTGGACTAATGGAAAAAGTGGGGACTACCGTCCCCATTTTCATTGGCGAATTGTCTTTGGACTTAATTAACGCAACAAAAAATTTCATGGGCATTCCACAACTGAACGCCAACTTCAAAACGATTAGATCTTGGGAGAGTTTTACCATTGCCGACACATTTAGAATTAAACCGTTCCTCACCGACCATTCAACACCCGAAGCATTTGCATTTTTAATTGAAGCAGACGGTAAGCGAATATTTTATAGCGGAGATTTCAGAGCGACAGGAAGAAAAAATATCGTTTACAAAAAGCTAATTGAAAACCCACCTGAAAATATTGACTTGCTTTTAATAGAAGGGACAATGGTTGAAAGGACAAATCATCTTTATTCAACAGAGGAAAGCGTAGAAGAAGCAATTTACAATACAATCAAATCACAGACAAATTTATCTTTTGTAATTAGTTCAGCACAAAACATTGACCGCTTGATTTCAGTTTTCAAAGCGTGTAAGCGGACAAAGAAATATTTGGTATTAGATGTTTACACAGCATGGATTTTAGAAATGGCAAGAAAGCAATCCAAAAACATTCCTGCAATTGAATGGGAAGAGATAAAAGTTTATGACCACCCTTCACAGTTGGAAAAAGTAAATGACAAATCGTTTGACGATTTCCGCAACAGAATAAAACAGCAACGAGTAGGGAATTCAGTTTTTAGCAACCCTTCTGGTTATGTTTATTTTGTTCGTTGCCCAAACGAAAAATTGATAGACAAAGTAAGAAGCAAAGGAACAATCAACATCATCTATTCACAGTGGAAAGGATACTTAAAAGAAGAACATAAAACTTTCTGCACCGACAATCTCAACGCACTTAAAAAGGACAGTGACATTTCATTTCAAACTATTCACACAAGCGGACACGCAACCGTTCCCGACTTAATGAAGTTTGCAGAAGCGATTAACGCAAAAAAATTGGTTCCTATTCACACAGCATTTCCCGAACAGTTCAAAAAGGAATTTGAGAAACAAGGTTTCTCAAACATAACTCTTTGGGAAGATGGCAAAGAATATTCAATCTAACATTTACAACAATGATCAATTCAAATTTAGAGATACAGCAAAAAATAAAGAAAGAGTTTTTGCTTTCTAACAAAAGGCGAAACATTAAAATTCCAAGCGGAATAAATTTCAGCATTGCAGGCAATACTGTGAAAATGAAATTATCAAGTAACGCTGTTTCTGCCAACATGCAAAAAGATGATGGTGCTTTTGAAGGTTGGGCATTGGTTCTTAAAAGATGGGGCAAATATCAAAATGTAATTATCAGTTGGGACAAGCCCAACTTAATTGATAATGGACATTACCAACGCTTTTTATTTCGCCTAAAACATTTCAGTCAAGATTTCAACTCATGGTTTTCTATTGACAAGAATTGCCAAATATTCCTTGACGACTTAAAAATAAAGCAAGCGGAAAAATACTTGCTAAACATTCCGAGCAAAAGAGGCGACAAGGTTTCAGCAAATCCAGAGGCAGAATTAGAAGACCGTTTTGTAAGCAAAGATTTGCAAGAACCTTTAATGAATATTTCAAATGCCACTTTTCTTTACAGACAGCTACCTGTTGGAGTTTTTGAAAATAGAGTTTCAAAGAGTGCGTCGATATTTACAGGCGGCAAAAGTGCAATTGACATTTGGGGATTTAATAAAGAAAACGAGTTATTGGTGTTTGAGTTGAAAGCGGACAGTAACGAAAAGGTTGGAATAATTTCAGAATTATATTTCTATGTTTGTGTTTTGCAAATGATGCGGAAACAAATATTCAAACATGAAAATTGTCTTGATGAAAACAAACACCTTTTAGAAATACCAGCAACAAAAAAGATAAGAGCATACTTTTTATCTCCAACACGCCATCCGTTAGTTGATAAAGAAATTTTAAAACTCTTGAATGCAGTAACTCCTGATGAAATTAGTTATCACTACATACAATTCAATAAAGAATATAAATTAACGCTTGACACATTCAACTAATGAACGGACACGATAACGAACTTCTAATAAAGTTTACTGCTAACTTGGACGGACAGAGGCATACGCAGCCCTCCCTCCCCCTTCGTCTTAGCGAAGCGGTGACGAGGGTTAAGCTACGGCTGTTTGTAACGACAATGCCCCTGCTCAACGGGAAAAAAGGGTTTGTATATGTCCACACAACATTATAAAATGAGTTACAAACTCAAGACAACTGAGTATTAAATATTGGCATTAACTCTAAAAACATATGGAAACAGAATCAACATTTGGAATTTTTGAAATTCTAGCAATTTTAGGAGCACTTGCTTGGTTACCTCAACTTATAATCTATATAAATAAAAGACTAGTAAAACCCAAGCTAACCATTATAACGGATAAAGACTTCGAAATTGGTTATACTACGCTAGGACCAATCTTCAATCTTCAAATTGCTTTTCTCGCAGAGACAAAGAGAGCTCTAATAAGAAAAGTTGAAATTGAGATGACACATGAAAACAATGAAACACAAAAATTTACTTGGGATTGGTTCGAGGAAATATTATATGAAGTGAGTATACCTCAGTCTGGATTAATACCTACACGAAAAAACCAGAAAGCCATTGCAATAAATGTTGACCCTGCTTCATTAGTTGAAAAGAAAATTGGATTTCAACAAAATACATTTAAAGCCGAGCAAAATAGACTAGTTCAACTAACCACTGAAGAGTTCTTAAATATTTACAATGCTGGTGACGATGTAAATCAAATTAGAACAAGAAATACATTCAATAATCTCAAAGATTATTACAAAAATGGATTTAATTGGAAAATTGGAAAGTATAGCGCAAAAATTAAAGCAACTTTGTCTGACAACCAAATTTTTACCTCTATTGTTGATTTCCAACTTACAAATTTAGATATTAAGACTATCGAGCGAAATATTGAAATTGCACAAAAACTTGTAGACAAAGAATATGGAGCTGAAATTGAAGTCGAACAAAATTGGTTCTGGGTGAATACAAAAAAACTAATGCCAACGTAGTGTAGATTTTATAGCGGGTTCAGTGGTGTGCGGGGTGCAGATTCTCGCATCAATTCCTCGCTCCTCCTCGTCTTAGCGTTAGCGTGACGAGGGGCAGGCAGTAGCCAAATCGTTTGACAAGTATTTGAAAACATTTAAACAAGCTTAGACAATGATACATTCTATTAAAATAAAGCTACCAGATGGCATTGATAATGAAAGTCTTTTAAACTCCATCGAGACAGTGTTTAATCAAAATAAATTCAAAGTTGTCAGAAGCAACGACCAATTGGTTTTTGAAAGAATGACTTCGAAAAGAGGATCAGGTAAGTTCCAAATATTAGTTGAATTGTTTAAAGCATTTACTCAAGGGACAATTTTTATTGACAATAATTCTAAAAAAGAATTGACTTGCAAAATAGATTACACGAAGCAACTGATAATATCTTTGATTTTAGGATTAATAATTTGTGCCATATTTTCAATGTATTCAGGGAATTTTTTGACACTTTTTCTTCGAATGGGACTGCCATTTACAATAATTTATCTGGCAATTGGGGTAATGACAGGTAATTCTCAGGTTGACGAGCTACTAAGAAAAGCGATAAAATAAAAACGCCCTGCTGACGGGGTTCTGCAATCACGGCCTTGTTAAAACCGGATTTTCAATCCGAATTGATCACCCACCTCCCCCTCGCCTTAGCGTTAGCGGTGACGAAGGGTTAGCTGGCAGTCGTTTCATAACGACAATACACCGGCAATTGCCGGATACGGTTCGGCACGGGATTACGCCGGGGAGAAAGGATTTGTATATGTCCATACAACATTGTAAAATGAGTTACAAACTCAAGACAACTGCCCCCTTTCCGATCTTCGTCGGAACAGGCAGTTGCCGCTTCGCTCAAACGAGGGGCAGGCAGTGTGAATAATTGCGGCTAAGTTGTAAGAAGGAATACGTGTTGTATCTTTTTCTCGATTTACCCCTAAATCCCCTAGGGGACTTTCGCCGCCTACAAGTTTTGATGATGCCTGGAGCAGCAGCCTCCGGCAGTTGCCGGATTGGGGGTGAAGGCATCAAGCACTCAGCGCTTCGTTCAAAATCATCTGCCCGCCGGTAGTTTTCTTCTTTTATTATGTAGAACAATATCCACATTTCTACACGACACCAAGTGCTTTTAGCATAAAAAATCACCACAATTTCACTTGCAGAATTGCGCATAAGCCGCTAATAAATAGGCTAATAAAATCCTATTCCTTTCTTTATCCCTTTTTTGGCAAGGTTTTTTCACCCATACTACCAAATCATCGATTGAAAGATAAACCTGAATTTATGAAAAGCGCAGACTTTTCGAATCAATAACAACAGTAAAACCAGACGTTATGAGCAACAATCAGTTTTCCACCCTGATGGAAGCAACAGAAGACCTGAAAAAAAGAGGGTATAGCCACAATTTCCGGGTCACCGACGAGGGCCTGTTGCAGGAAGGCAATGGAGAAAAATTTCCTCCTTCGGAAGTCGAATTACATGAATTTCACCGCTTTGAAGGAATCACCAATCCTTCGGATATGAGCATTGTTTACGCTGTGGAAACCCGCTCGGGTTTAAAAGGAGCAGTGATTGACTCATATGGCGTTGATGGTTCGATGGTCACTTCAGAATATATGAACAAGGTGAAACAAAAACAGTACGGCTCATAAACGTCGGCAAACGAAATATTAATCTAAAAAAAGAAGATATGGACAAGAGTGTATTAAAAGATGAACTGCAGAAAATTATAGATATCTGCAGAGACGGTATCGAAGGGTACGAAACCGCTGCCTCCAACATCAAAAAAGATGATCTGAAAACCTTGTTTTTAAGATTGTCGCAGCAGCGTAAAGCTTTCGTTGAAGAAGTGAAAGTAGAAGCTTTGCGGCTTGGGATCGAACTCGACACCCTGGGCACGGTGAAAGGATTTTTCCATCGTACCTGGCTGGCTACCAAGGCAACCTTCAGCAGCGATACCAATGAAAAGGTGGTCGAAGAAAGCATCAGGGGCGAAGAAGCCGCAATAGATGTTTACAACGAAGTGACCGCCGACCACCGGATCCCGGTTTACTTGCAGGAACTGCTTGCAGAACAGCAGCGCCTGATTAAAGTAGCCGTACAACAACTCTACGGGATAAAGGCAGAAGTCAATAATACCTAGCCTGACTTCAGAAATTATCGATAACAATCAGATTTTAAATTGTATAACTAAAATTTAACAAGATGAGTGCAACTACAGACAAAATCAAAGGAAACTGGAACATGATTAAAGGAAAGTTAAAACAACAGTATGGTGATCTCACCGACGACGATTTAACTTATGCCGAAGGAAAAGAAGATGAACTTTTGGGACGTATCCAAAGAAAAACCGGACGTTCAAAAGAAGAAGTGAAAGAATTTATCGACCAGTTGTAAAACAAAAAAAGGCCGGGCTGAAAAAGCTGGCCCGGGCCTTTTATAATCAAAAAAACCTGACGGCCAATCTTTAAAACTTAATCAAACCAAAAACAAACGTTGTTTTGGCCACTCAGGCACATGCATTTACCAACAAAATCAACCCCCATGGACATTGCAAAATACAATAAAGTTTTAAGGCGATGCATACAGGATTGCATGAACTGTATGACCAAAACAGCACGTACACCCGACAAAGATGAGATTGCAGCTTGCTGCATCGAGTGCGTTCAGATGTGCGAAATAACATCAAAAGCCCTCATGCAAAACAGCAAGTTTACGGCAAAATATATGGACTTGTGCGCCGATATTTGTAACTGGTGTGCTATTCTTTGCCAGGAACTTCCATATGCAGAATGCCAGTCATGCGCCATCAGCTGTAAAGAATGCGCAAAAATGTTGCGGAAAGAACGGAACGAGAAGTTTTCAATGAAAAACAAACAAGTGCCTTACAGCGACAGTAATCCCGGCACTTTGTGGTATTAATACTGACCCCAAAATATAATATTTATGGAAAGTCTTAAAGGAAAAAAGGTTGCCATACTGGCGACGAATGGTTTTGAAGAATCGGAATTGATTGAACCCAAAAACGCCCTCGAAAAAAGCGGGGCCGATGTGCACGTGATTGCTCCTGAACCCGGCAAAATTAAAGGTTGGAACCACGGCAACTGGAGCAAAGAAGTTGCTGTTGATGTTGTGCTGGCCGAAGCTGAAGTGAACGATTATGATGCACTGATGCTTCCGGGTGGCGTGATCAATCCGGATAAATTGAGGAGAGAAGCCGGGGCAGTTGCATTTGTCAGGGAATTTTTCGATCAGAAAAAGCCTGTCGCTTCCATTTGCCACGGCCCGCAAATGCTCATTGAAGCCGATGTGGTGAAAGGCCGCACCATGACCTCCTTTTTTTCGATCAAAAAAGACCTCCAGAATGCCGGCGCCAATTGGGTTGACAAAGAAGTGGTGGTTGACAACGGGCTGGTTACCTCGCGCAACCCCGACGATCTGGACGCTTTTAACCGGAAGATGGTTGAAGAATTCGCCGAAGGCAAACATGAATAACTCCGGTTTCGTCCCGGAAAAATTTACATTTCAACATAAAGAAATAAGCCATGCCAAATAAAAATATTCCTCAGGTAAAAAACGAAAAGCAGTATGAAGCGCTTCGCGAAAAAGGATACAGCAAACAGAAATCGGCCCGCATAGCCAATACAAAAGATTCGGGTAGAAAAGGCGGACACGCCGAAAAATATGACGAGCGCAGTAAAAAAGAATTATACGACAAAGCAAAACAGGTGGGCATAACGGGGCGCAGTAAAATGTCAAAATCAGAACTGGCACACGCGCTGCGCAACAACTAACGGAACAGCCGCCAATTACCAAAAACCCGTCAGCAATACGCCTTTAATCACACTTTAAAATGGGAGAGATCAGGTTCGATGAAAAACAACGCAGTGCCACCTTCGCTGGTGTATGTAAATGATGATTCAAAAGGATATAAAAGGGAAAAAGAAGGAGACACCTTCATTTATCTTGACCATCAGGGAAAACCAGTGGGCGCCCGCAAAACGCTCGAACGAATAGAAAAACTCGTCATCCCGCCAATGTGGGAAAACGTATGGATCTGCAAAAAAGCCAACGGGCACCTGCAGGCAACAGGCAGGGATGCCAAAGGCAGAAAACAATATATTTATCATCCGTTGTGGAATGAATACTTCAGCGAACTTAAATACAGCGGGTTGACAACTTTTGCGCAGAGCCTCCCGCAAATCAGGCAGCAGGTCGAAAAAGACTTGCGGCACCGCAAATGGGATAAGGAAAAAGTGGTTGCGCTAGCCGTAAAACTGATGGACCAATATTACCTGCGCATCGGGAACAAGTTTTATAAAGAAGAAAATGACACCTACGGCCTCAGCACCCTGCGGAAAAAACATCTGAAAGTAGAAAAAAACCAACTGTTGATTAAGTACAAGGCGAAAAGCGGCAAACTCCGGAAAGTAAGGATCGGCCACCCGACTTTGAAAAGACTGTTGAAAAAATGCTCCGAATTGCCTGGTTATGAATTATTCAGATACCAGACGGGCAGCAAGTTTGTCCCCATCGAATCAAAAGATGTCAACGACTATCTGCGGGAGGTTTCTTCAATGCAAATCACGGCCAAAAATTTCAGAACCTGGGGCGGAACAGTTCTGGCTGTAAAAATGGAACCAATTGCCCGGCAATTTGTCGCCGAAAAACCAAGAAGGAAAATGGAAACCACGCTGCTTCGTCTGGTCGCCAACGAGCTGAACAACACGGTGGCAGTTTGCCGCGACTACTATATTCATCCAAAAGTGTTTGAAGCGGCAATCAGCGGGGCACTGGCCGATTTGAAAACAAAGGACAATGTGCCCGACGCCGAGTGGTACAGCGATGCAGAATTAAAAGTTTTAAGTATCATTAATGAAGAAGAAGGCAAAGAATTATCGCCCCGAACCAAAAAACTGAACGGCCATGGAAGCATTTGACCAACAACTATGGATATTGCTCGACATCGTTATCGCTGCGATTTTGTCCAGTGTCATAGGCATTGAAAGGGAAAAATTGCGAAAACCCGCCGGCCTTCGAACCAACATGATCGTGGGCAGCATTTCCTGCTTTTTTGTATCCATCAGCCCGTCGCTGAGCAATTTTATTCAAACCAATATTGAAAGTGATTTGATAAGCGTTGACCCAATCCGGGTTTTACATGCCATTATTGTGGGCATCAGTTTTATTGGAGCCGGCACCATTCTAAAATCGAAAGAGGAAAACACCGTGCAAAACCTGACCACCGCGTCCACCCTACTCTATTCAACAGGCATTGGTATTTCGGTGGCTCTAAAAGCTTACGTAGTCGCTTTGGGCCTCACGCTGATCGGGTTGGCCATCAACTCCATCATTCGTTGGGAAAGGAAAAATCCGCAGACGCCTCTCTGATAAACGTCACATTTCGTTTATCTTTGGGAAAAAAGAAACTTATGCGAAAAATAATTCTTCTACCATTCATTTTCTGGCTGGCTGCCTGCTCCAACAATCCCACCGGAAAAATTATCACGGTAAACGGGGTTATTTCCCCTGAAAAGATGGGAACCACCCTGGGACACGAACATGTGATGGTCGATTTTTCAGGCGCCGCCGATTACCATCCCGAACTTTACAACCGCCAGGAAGCTTTTGACAGGATTTTGCCTGAATTGGAAAAACTAAAGGCTTTTGGTGTACAAACTTTCGTGGAATGTACGCCGAATTTTCTTGGCCGGGATGTGTTGTTGCTTCAAAAACTGGCCGATGCTACCGGTATAAACTTCATTACCAACACCGGTTTCTATGGTGCTCAGGACAACAAGTTCATTCCGGCGCACGTACTGGATATGCCCGCCGAAGCCATTGCCGAGTTTTACATTGCCGAGTTTGAACAAGGAATCGAAGGTAGCGGCATCAAACCGGGATTTATTAAAACCGCTGTTGACCGCAAACCTTTGTCCGAATTTCACGCCAAACTGGCCAGAGCGGCTGCACTGGCGCACAAAGCCACCGGCTTGACCATCATGTCGCACACCGGCCCTGCCGTGGGAGCTTTTCAACAACTGGAAATCCTGAAGCAGGAAGGCGTTTCACCCGAAGCTTTTATCTGGACGCACGCCAGCAACGAAAAAGACTGGAACAACCTGGTGAAAGCAGCCAAAATGGGCGCCTGGGTTTCGTTGGATAAATATGGTTGGGACGAAGAATACCTGCAGGGCGAAGTGCTTGTCTGGCTGAAAGAACAGGGTGTGCTCAATAAGATACTGATTTCGCATGATGCCGGCTGGTACGAACCAACCAATCCTGATCATGAGATTAAAGGTTTTACACTGATTTTTCAACAGTTGCTGCCAAACCTGAAAGAAAAAGGTTTCACCGACGATGACATTGCGCAGTTACTGGTTAAAAACCCCGCAAAAGCTTTTACGGTCAGCAAAAGGCTTTTGTAAAACGCTCCACCAAATCAATTTTTATAGTTATGAAACGAGCAATTTATCTCACTTTTCTGTTTTTCGGCCTGTGCCACCCAAACACCCGAAAACATCATCGATCCACCAGGTTTTTGGCATGGATTGTTCCATGGGTTTATCATCCTGTTCAGTTTTATCATCAGTATGTTTACCGATTATGAAATTTATGCCTTTCCCAACAACGGGTTCTGGTACAACTTTGGCTTTTTAATTGGCGTGATGTTATTTTTTGGAGGCGGCGGCGCAGGAGCCAAACGAAGGTGCTGAGCTTTGCTACAGATTCCGGCCCCACGTCATTCATCGTCTTCACGAGCAAATATCCGGTAGGTGAACTAATAATTAACCTTCTGCATTCACCAGCAGCCAAAACAGCTTTTTTGTCTGAAAGCTTTTAGTTTTGCAGGCCAAAACAGTCAAGGGCATGTGGATATTGCTGGCCTTATTATCGGCCTTTTTATTGGGAATTTACGATGTATTTAAAAAACTCTCGCTGAACGGCAACTCGGTATTGATGGTATTGTTGTTCGCCACAGCCACCGGTGCAGTGATCTTTGTCACTCCCACCCTTGGCTCGGTTTGGTTTCCGGCATTTTTCCAGTCGGTCAACCTGTACGTTCCGCCGGTCACCAAACACGAACATGTGCTGATTTTTTTGAAAGCGGTGCTGGTTGTTTCCAGTTGGGTGCTGAATTTCCACGCATTAAAACACCTGCCCATTACCATTGTTTCGCCCATTCGTTCCACTGCCCCCATCTGGACGCTCGTTGGAGCAATCCTGATTTTCAAAGAAAGCCTCAACCCGATGCAGTGGGCAGGCATCATTATCACCCTCGTATTCTTTTACCTCTTATCCACCGCCGGAAAACTTGAAGGCATCCATTTTGGGAAGAATGTCTGGGTGTATTGTGTGATGGCCGGCACACTGCTGGGGGCAGCCAGCGGCTTATATGACAAGTTTATCATTCGTCGCATCGACCGGCTCGCGGTGCAAGCCTGGTTTTCGTTTTACCAGGTAGTGGTGATGCTGATTGTGGTTAGTCTGTTCCGTTGGTCGAAAGAAAAGACCCAATGGCCCCGCTTCGAATGGCGTTGGAGCATCCCGGCCATCGGGCTTTTCCTGGTGCTGGCTGACTTTACTTATTTTTACGCACTGAGTTATCCGGATTCGATGATTTCCGTGATTTCTGCCCTGCGCCGTGGCGGTGTTTTGGTGGCTTTTGTCACCGGCGCCCTGCTTTTCCACGAAAACAACATCCGCCGCAAAGGAATCTATCTTTTGGGTATTCTGGCCGGTATCCTGATGATCAGTTTAGGAAGTTAAACCGAAGTTGTTACTTTTTCCATCCATATCCGATCCCCAATCCAAACCAGGCCCAACGGGTTTCTTCTTTGTTTATCAGCGGATTCCAGTTGAAGTTGAAAAACACGCCGTTATTTTTTGGTGTTATCCTGATTCCTGCTTTGCCGAACCAAATAAAACCAAGATGATCTGTTCCACTTGAAAAAGAAAGGTCATTACTGACACTTCTCAGAAAAACTGCCGCTGAAATTCCTGAACCATATTCAAAGGCAACACGTTTTTTCCCAATCAATCCGTTTAACCCGATGGGGAACACAAGGACATCCGGGACATAGCCAAAACCGGCCCTCATCCCCAATCCGTCGTTGCCCGGTTTAAAACGAAAATCATAATTGATTGACCCAATTACGCCGCTCCCAAGCACTTCCAGATAAACCGCCTGTCTTTTCGAATTTTCCTGGCTAAATAAGTGGAAGGAAATAAATAGCAATAAGATCAGCAAAGCTGCTTTTTGGTTTTTCATGAGTGTTTTTTTGCAAATAATGTGGTGAAGATACAAATGGCATTTCAACTGAACAAAAAATCCTTCTATGCTCCTTTGCGGTAAAACCACATTTTTCTTTTTGGAAATTTAGGACAAAATCCTTTATCTTTACCTACCAGAACAGAACAGACAAAACCAACAAACATGAGAAAGCTATTTTTATT
>OBJA01001422.1_pt1 | contig 16550 bp, 15 predicted proteins | sample 1519751 | NCBI WGS metagenome assembly OBJA01 (sample SAMEA3881238, study PRJEB22517) | soil metagenome | biome: lake sediment; feature: soda lake sediment; material: sediment, water from around vicinity | place: India | collected 2013-12-23 | depth 3 m | reverse complement strand
TTCAAGCAAAGGAGGAGTAGCATCGGCCCAATAATTTACTTTTTCTTCCTTTAGAATCATATCATTATCTTTAAAAGTAACAGTAAACTTGTTAATTTCATACAGGGCCGTCACGATTAAATCTTCAGTTACATATTGATAATCATCAGATGACCACCCCGTAAAAGTATATCCTTCCCGGTTTTTTAAAGTTGGAGCAACTGCGGTTCGCCCATAGTTTACATATTCACTTTTAATGATTAAGCCATTATCATCTTTAAATAGCACTTGATATTGATGGGGATGATAAATGGCCTTTACTTCTAGATTCGACTTAACAATCGATACATCATGTGACCAACCAACAAACTCGAATCCTACAATCTCATCATGAATAGGATATTCGCAACTTGAACCATTTTGAACTATTTGCGTAGTGATAACATTATCAAAATAATCAAGAAAGGTTACGGTATAATGATTGATCTCATAGACCGCATTAATCACTTTATTAGTTTTAAGATTAGTTAGTTCTTGATCCCAGCCCATGAATTGATATCCTTCACGGGTTGGTGATGATGGCGGGGTTGCATCTTCTCCATATTCGATTTGATCAACTTTAAAAATCATCCCATTATAATCCTTAAACGTTACATTCACATATTTAGGATGATAGAGGGCTTTAGTCTCAAGGTCTTGATTGATATTATTTAATTCCTGATCCCAGCCGATAAATATATGACTTTCCCTGACGGGATCTTTAGGGGTTTTGACACTTTTATTTCTTCTCACCGTTTCCGTTGCAATTATGCTACCGTCATAATCAACAAATGTAACTGTATATTTATGGTCACAACCCGGAAGCATGATGATAAAAACAATTGCGATGATAACAACTATACTAAAAAAGATTCTTTTCATATCTATTACCTCCATGGATATATATATTATGGTCATTTTTTTAAATTAATATCCAAATAATGGGAAATAAATAAATCAAATAAAAATCAAGACTTTCATCTTGATTTTTACTTTTATGATTGATAGAATTTAAGAAGTTCAGGGTCAATAATTTTTCCTTTATCAATAATTAAAGCCTTGTTTAAAATTTGATTAGGTTTATCATCAATCAATAAATCAATGTATTTTACAACTTCTTTCGAAATGCTATTAGTTGCGGTACGATAAAAAATCGATGGGGTATGATCGACGGCATAATGTAAGACTCCGTCAACTGTATAAACTGGATCTTCAATCGTCGTTGGCACACAGCTTTCTATTGCACCATTACGGTCGCAGCTGACATCAATGATCATCGCATTTCGTTTTAAGCTCCTTAAGTCTTTTTGATAGATAATATGATTATTTCGTTCATAATTCCATAAAACAGCATTGACAATCACATCGTAATTCTTCATTTCTTCTTGAAAAAGCTTTTCCTTTTTCCGGTCATAGACATGAATTTCTGCTCCAAGGGAAGTTAAAATTCTAATTGCACCCTTGGCTGTATTTCCGCGCCCTAAAACAGCTACTTTACAGTTATAGGGAAGTTCGCCATAATGGAGAAAAGCATCCATAACTGCAGCTTCTCCAGCGAGCTCATTATTGCGCCAAAATGAGTGTCGTCCCTGATAGTGCATATTTTCCCATGCATAAGCGCTTGCTTTAGCCTTGATAATTTTGCTAGCTGTTTGGTGATTTTGAACAGCATGTACCCATCCAAAAATAGTTTGATGCGGTAATAAATAATCTAAATATAAAGCATCTCCAATCTTCGGATCACATAAAATTTCCATTTTCAAAATTTCTTCTTTCGGAAGAATTTGAAATCCAGCATGAGTAAATTCCTCATCACTTACACCTAACGTTTTGCCATAACCTGTTTGAAAATAAACATTTTGACGATTTTTAATCTTTTTTGCATCTTCAAAGGTTATTGCCCTCCGCTTTTCATTTTCCTTTTCACTAATAATAAATCCGATTCTTTTCATTAAAACATCCTTTCTTATCTTTATTTATATGATTTATCCATATTTTATTATAACACAGTTTTTGAATTATATCAAATTTTCATACATAAATACATAAATAAGCATAAAAAAAGAGGTCTGCCCTCTTTTTCATACTTTTAAGATATCATTCCTGAAAAACTGCTTTCAATTCCATATATCATATAATCGGCCATATCAAGCGCTTGTTGTTCCATATCATCAATCATAAATGTTGCTTGTTCAAGATTGTTATTAACTACCAATGTAGCATAAGTTTTAACTAAACGTAGATGATCATATAGCAATTTTCGCCATTCATCTTCTGTCCAAACTTGATTGATTGAAGCTAAGAATTGAGCGATCGTATCTGCATTTTGATACCAACGTTTTTCTTCATTTTGCGCTAAAACCAAATTCTTATTTTTTAAAGCAGTCACCATACTCATTCCAATTTTGATATGCTCTTTAAATAATTCTTCAAAACGATCTGCATATTGATCATAGAAGAATGGTTCTAAAGCTTCACTAAAATCTTCTGCATTACGGTATAATCTCCTTGTAGAATTAAGCAAATTTGGTAGATTTAAAACAGTATCGTTAATTACATTAACCATCCAATTAATATGTTCAATCCATAACATTTGCAGATGTTCAACTAAATCAGCATCAGGAATCACGGCAGGTGTTGGTTCGGTCGGAACAATTCCACTTGGATAATAACATAGCGGACAGATTGGTTTTCCACATTGATCAACCATTGCAACTTGTGATAATGCTGTTGTTTGTGCCATAACTGGAACTGGAGCGGTTGGGATGACGGTTGGAATTGGAGTTACAGCTCCTGGCAATGGAGCAACTGATCCTCCTGGAACAAACGGCATTGGAGTTACTGGTGCGACTGGCGCAACCGGAGGAACACCAACAAATCTTGAATTATTTCTTTTTCCATCCATAAAAAATTTTTGTGTTTTTAGTTGTTCTTCCATTCCTGGCATAACTGGCATTTGGTAACTATCCATCATTTTAGAAGTATCAAACATAACGTCATTATAAAAAATATCTGATAGCGGAATGCATATCATTTGGCCTATTAATAAATTATTCGGATCAATTCCTGGATTTGCTTCGATAATGGCATTTAAATCGGTCTTAAAAGTTTGAGATAATTCCCATAGTGTATCATTTGGTTGAATAAAATAAGGAAAACTGCCCTCTGGACAATAGTTCATAATACCCTCTCTTTCATTATATATTTCCTATATATAATATGGGTAAAAATGCCATATGGGAACAAAATTATCAAAATAAAAATCAAAAAAGCAACCTTGTGTAGGCCAAAGTTACTTTTTTTGGATTATAGGGGAGAAAATGAATAAGCGTACTTATTCAAATTATGACTAAATCCACTATATTATTATTCATAAAAATTGGCTTTTATTACATTTTTTAAATACTAATTTATAAATTTACTGCTTCAAAAATAAATACATAATCCGACAAAAAAATCTAACAATTTTTTATAAGATTTAAAAAATAAAAAATTAGTTTTTAAAATCATAAAAACAATTCTTCGATTAATATAATGTTAATAGAAGAATAATAGGGGGCCTAAATGATTGAAATATCCGAAAAAATTAAATCCTTGAAAACAGATTTAGAGATTGAATTTGTGAAAGACGAATATTTATATGATGCCTTGATTGATAATGATTATGTAATTACAAAAACAAATGGCATCGAAAAGGTGAAAACCCATAATCAAGCTTTAGCAATCGTAGGCGATGCGGCTTTAAGATTGATTTTATCAGAACGTCTCTACAAGGAAGGTCATGAAGCTCGGGAATTAAACCGCAGACGTCAAGAGATCGAATGTAATTACAATTTAGATTTAATTAGTAAGAAAATAAATTTAATCGACTATACATCATCATTGATAAAAAACAAGGATGATGAATATGCTGGCGAACCAAAGCAAAACCGCATATCTCAAGCAACAACAATGGAAGCCTTACTTGGAGCAATTTATCTCACCTTAAGTGATGCTCATGAAAATATCGATAAATTAGTTGCATTTATTAATAGATATCTATAGATTAAAAAAAAACGAGTTTTAATATCAACTCGTTTTATTATTTATAAAAAGATATTCTCAATCTTTTGTTTAAATATGATAAAAGAAACTAAATAAATGAAAAAGGTCAGGATAACACTTGCAAGGGTCCCGATTAAATAATATTCCGAAAACTGTTTATCATCTTTTATTTTCTCATAACGAGCAATTGATTTAGCAGCGATAATAAAACCAAATGCGGAAGCATAACCCATAATAATACAAAATAAAAGAATCGCTCGTTCCAAAAAGCCAATTGCACTTCCTGCTTTCGGAAATTCATTGGTATTTTCATTATCTTGAGGTTTGAATTTGCCAAATAATTCTTTAATAATAATATTGCTTGGTTTACCAATAAATAAGATTGAAACGATTACTTGCAACCAAAGATAATGTTTTAATAAAACATGATTATGAACATGATTTTTCGCATATAACCCGATAAGAATCAAAATGATCGCAAAATGTATGATTTGATCGATCATAAAAACTAAATCTTTTCTTTTACTAATAACTCTTATTCTTAATAAAAGCGTTTTGATTAAGTCAATTAGTAAATGTGAGACTCCAAGAACGAGCGTAATTACGAAGTATTTCTCTACGATAAAGAAACCAATTACTAAAAACACAAAAAAATAAATGAAGCCATGAACCAGTAAATAAAGATAATTTTTCATCTTCAAGCAAGATAATTTTTCTGGTTGTAAATAAAAGTCAGCTAATAAATGTAGACCAATATACATTAAAATTAATTCATAAGTCATTAGTTATCCCCCTTAGATAATTGCCTTTGAAGTATTTTTGTAATAATTGAATAAGTTGACAAATAGTCAAAATACTGCGCACTCTTTAATTTCTTATTTAAGTCAGCAGCTGTTAACTGTAGTTCATTCGCAACTTTAGCTTGAATAAAATCATCTGTCAACCCGTATTGCTTAATCAAATAATGGATGATTTGTTTTTGAGGTTGAGTCCAACCTTCTTTTAAATTGAAACATAAACTTAAAGAATTATTAATTAAGTCATTATCCATTCTATCCTTTAAACCCTTAATCTTAATATTTTGAACTCCTCGAAGTCCTTTTTCATGGTTTCGTTTCAATTCATTGATTGCATCTCTTGCCATCCACCACGCTGGTCCATCCGTTCCAATCGAAAGCGTATTTTGAATTCCAGTGATAATTTCACCACATCCAATCGCAAACCTAATCTTAACAGGTTCCATCTCAACTTCAATTTTTGAAATAATTTCAAAAATTTTACTAGGATCAATAAATAATGCCTGAAATTCATCACCAATTGTAATTAAAAAGTTTGCTGCTAAATAATTCTGATATTGCTCATTGATAACCTTAAAACAAGAATCAAGTTTTTCTTGAAACTGATATCGATTTTCAATTTTCTTTGATTTCACAATATCGCCAATTAACGCAAAGTGCATACAATAATCCCTCCTCTTCCTCTATTCTAACAAATATAAATTAACTTGTCAACGGAAATATTAGATATATCAACTAAAATTAGTTAATATTTTGATAATTTCAATATTCCCGAACAATGGGAGATTTGATGAAACTCATGCTGACAATTGAGTTTTTTCTTTAGTTCATCATAAACAATATAGATTTCATCATCATCCCATATCTTTTCATATTCACTTTTACATCTCAAAAAATCTTCTGTAGTTACAAAACAAACATCTCCAATATAAATTGCTCCCTTTGGATTAATCATTTTAAGCAATTCATTTAAAAATAGAAGTTTTTCCAATTCACTTAAGTGATGAATTGCATAATTCATAATAATAAAATCAAATTTCAAATTTTTAAAAGCTTCAGGTATTCCTTCAGTAAAATCATGTTCTAACAAGATAGCTTCCGGCATTTTCGTTTTCGATATTTCAATCATTTTAGGCGAAAAATCAATTCCATAAATATGATAACCTTCATCATATAATTTTTTTGATAAAATCCCGGTTCCAAAACCAATGTCAAGGATACTCCCTTCATCTTGATGATAATGGATGTCTTGATAAATCTTATTTAAGATGTCTTTATAACCGGCAAATGGATATGAATTATCTTCATCACTTAGGTTAACAGACTGATCATAATTATTTGCCCATAAATCAAAACCACTTTTTTTAAGCATCTTTCTCTTTTTCCTTTTGTTTAATTTTCATAAATTTATATAAAACAATAATAGCCATGCCTTCCATTAATAATGAAAAGATAACCAAATAATAGAATGAATAATTATATAAAATACCAATGATCATTGACCCGATAAACCAAGCGAAACCAAACACGGAATTAAAGATACCGTAAGCAGTCGCACGTTTATCCTTAGAGACAGTCGTTGCCACAACAGCTTTTAAAATTGATTCCTGAGCTCCCATCCCTATTCCCCAAAGAACGATTCCGAAAATAATCATTACCGATCCTGAGAATAAGAAAAATATGGGTGCAAAAAACATTGAAAGACCAACGCTAATTTGGAGGGCTTTAACTCCGATTTTATCAAATAAGTATCCAAAGCCTAATGCAGCAATAGCATCAATTCCCATTGCTAGTGAATATAGAAGTGGCACATAAATAACATCAATCGTCTTGGTTTGACCAATATGAAAAGCCAAGATTGGATAATCGATAAAACCCATTGCCAGAAAGCTAATTGCAACTAAATACCAAACAAAACTTCTATTTCCTTTAAATCCTTTTTCAATTGTTTTAATTTCAAACTGATCTGGATTTGGATATTTTACTTTCGCAATCACCAAAATGACAAGGGTTAGGATAGCGAAAATTCCAAGCAACCCAAACGCTAACTGATAGCCATTTAACTCATCGCCTTTATTTAAATTCAAGATTAAATAAACAAATAATGGTCCTAAGAACGCTCCAAATTGATCCATTGCTTCTTGTAAGGCAAAGGCCTTACCTGCTCCTAATTGTTGGGTCGTAAATGATGTTAAGGCACTTTTTGCCGGAGCGCGAATACCTTTTCCGACTCTTTCGAGAAGAATTAACACAATCGCAATCTCCCAAATTGATGCATCAACAAACATTAAAAAGGGAATAACGAGTAAATTCAAAGCATATCCGATCATCATCATTGACCAGTATTTTTTGGTTTTATCAACAATTATGCCCGTGAAGATTCGTAAAGCTTGCCCAATAAATTCACCTAGACCAGCAGTAAATGCAACTACAAAGGCACTAGCACCAATAATCCCCAAAAATGGGCCATAGATACTTCTTGCGCCCTCATGTGTAAAGTCTGAGAGCAAACTAATAAATCCAATTAAAACTAAAAACAGTAATGCTTTTGTTCTAATATTCGTATTTTTCATTTTTGTCTTTCCTTTAAAAATTTTGCCATTGTAATGATATAATATAATTACTTTCTTATTATTAAAAGTATACCATAGAATCAAAAATAATTCCATATAATAAAAAAAAGGATCATCAACCATAGATATAAAACAATCCTTTTTTTTAGTTTATCAATTAAAAAGTTAAAGTTAATAAGCATAATAATAATACCACTGATCAATATATTTAATCCGTTCAAACATTAATCTAATTCTTTCTTCTAAATCAACTACATAATTCAATTCAATAGATTCATCGATATACAATGTTTTACTTAATGTTTTAAATAGAATTTTATCAGTCAAAAAGCCTTCATAGTAATAAGAATAGGATACACTTTCTTTGTTTTCAAAAATACTTGACCCATAATAGAAATTTTCATAATAGTTTATCCCTAAAATATCAAAGATGGTTGGAACAATATCAATGTTTGTGGAAAATTTTGATATCGTGTTATTGCCAAGATTTTTATCATAAATCATAAACGGAACATTAAAAACAACTGGATTAAAGAAATTCTTTTCTCTGACATAATAGGTTAAATCATTTGAATAAGCTTGATGGTCACTAAACATAACTATGGTTGTATTATCTAATAAATTATTACTATCTAAATAATCCATCATAATTCCTAATGCATGATCGAAATTCAAAACTGAAGCAAGATAATTACGTAAATACTGTCCTTCTTTGGTATCAGGGAAAAGTTCTTTATTTAAAGAATCAAGTTTTTCATAATAACTAGCTAAACCACTACGAGTATTTTCATATGATCCATGCATTGTTAAGGTTGTAATAAAGGTTAAAAAATGTTTATCAAGTGGAAACATTTCAGCTTTCGCAACCTCAAACATGGATGCATCGGTGATACCAGTTGAAATTGAGCTTCCTAAATTGACTTCAGAAAACGATAGTTTATCTTGGTATTCTGCAATCAGTTTCTCCGCTCCATAGATTTGATCAAATCCAAAGTTATTCATCACTCCACCTCTACCATAAAACGAAATATTATTATTATGATAATAACTTGTTACTGCTTGAGGATATGCCTTTTTAAACATATTTGGAAGAGAATATTCATAATTTGCAAAAGTATGATGATATGTTGGTATTGTTCGATATGGATGATTTCCTAAAATAGCTAGATTCTCACTATTAATAGTTGTTTCACGACTATAAAAGTTCGTCATTTTCAAACTTTCATCATAAAACTTTGTTAGGTTCGGAAACAAAAAAACTCGTTCTTCTTCACTTAATAACGGTAATCCGTTTGGATATAGTGTATCATCCTGAAGAAAAGCATACCATTCGAGCGTTTCAACCATTACGATGATCAGATTGTTTTCTGGTGAAAAATTGCGTGAAGTTTTAATTTTAGAAAATAAAAATGAATTGACTTTTTCTTCATCGATTTCATTTGGCACTTTATTATGAAACGATAATTCACTTATTAAATTTCCAGTAATACCATAGGTTTGATATCTACGCGGAGTGCTATAAGGATGTTCATCATAATCAAAAAAAGTATCTCTTACTACTCTTAAAATAAGTGATGACATTATGCTTAATAAAGCAACAATAAAAAATGCATATACTGAAGTCTTTAAAAGGTTTATTCTTGCTTTTTTTCTTCTCACTTTATATCGTTTGAAAATAATCAGAAATAAATATAAAGAAATTAAAAAGATATAATTTAATATTAGAATATAATCTACAATATATTTTGTAACAGCTCCTGTACCTTCTTTTAAAAAATTCAGTTGTGAGAGAGTAAAAACAGTTTGCCCTTGCATAACATATACCATCTTAAATAAGACATTTAACACACTTTGAATAATTAAGATTAATATTGCTATGATTTTCCCGACTTGGATATTTATAAAAAACAAAGAAATCGATATAAAGATCAAAAATATTAATAAGATCAGCGGTTTTTCGATGATAAAATTTCCTTCAATTGCATAAACACCAATTAAATCAATGATTAAAGCGAAAATGAAAAATAAATATATGTATCGATAAATTAAAAAATGTTTAATAAAGGGATCAAATCTAAGCTTTCTCATATTTTTTAAATAAATCCTTCTTATGACATATTATTCACTTCTTAAATTTAAACAATGCATTTTTTTAATCAAATAAAACATTTAAAAACAAGAATAATTTCTAACATCTATCTTACTTAGCCATTTAAGGATAATCAAATTTTTTTCTTTTTTTTTTAATATAGTAAAAAAAAATTAAGGATACCGAAATTTGCGTTTTGTTTTATTGCCTTAAGCAAAAAGGAAATAGATTGAGCTAATATAATAATAATATCAACATTATATCGACAATTGGTTTATCCAAGGTAAACCCTGGATATAAAATAATCTCATAGTTTTTTCCTCCGATATCTTATTTCATATATCATATGATTAGGACATCACACAATCTTTTTTAATCATCACAGAATAACATTTTCCTCTTTTTAGAATAACTTAATAATAAAAAGCAAAAAAAACACATCATTTTTAGATGTGTTATATAAACTTTCAATCTTTTTAAACTAATCTCAAGAATTATTAATCTTAAGAGATAGGTAATGTATAAGATGGGTTTTGTTAAAATTTTTACAAGTCTTAAAAAAAAGGTTCAGGAAGTGGTTTTCCAGATATAAAGCGGCTCACAATAAAGTCATCTCTTCCTATATATATGAATCTTTCAATTCTTTCATGGATTGTATAATCCATATCTAACAATGGTTCATCATCAATAACTAATGCATCAAAATCATAACCTGGCTCAAAACTACCAACTTTACCAAAGAAACTTCCTCCTCCTTTAGTTCCTAGATAAAAAGCTTCATGTGTTTTTAAAGGAGCTAATGTTTCACCTGAATAAAGCCATATTAGTTTTGAGGTCGCAATTGCATAATTCATTGATTTCATAATGCTAATATCTGCACTAGCACCAATATCACTAGCCAATCCCAGTATAATTCCTTCATTAATAAATTTTCGAGCAGGCATTAATCCGCTACCCAAGTTAAAATTTGACGAAGGACTATGAGCAACCCATACTCCTTTTTCTTTTAATAATTTTCTTTCTCGATCATTACTATATACACCATGGGCCATCACAGTTGGTGTTTGCCCTAACAATCCATAATGATTATAAATATCAGCATAGGTAGGAAACTCAGGATATAATTCCTTGACCATTTTTATCTCATGAATTGATTCAGACAAATGAGAAATCACAGGAACATTATATTTAATTGCAAGTTGCCCTAATCCTCTTAATAGTTTTGAAGAACACGATGGAATAAAGCGTGGATAAATCGCTGGTTTTACTAATGTTGATCTATTTCTAGTTTCAAGAATAAATTGCTCATTATCATACAATGATTGTTCAGTGTCTTCTCTTAAATAGTCGGGTGCATTAATGTCCATACTAGCCTTACCTATATATGCTCCCATACCAGAAAGAATAAACATATCGACTAAGAGCTTTGTGCTTTCAACAAAAATAGTATCATAAATAACATTACGGAGATTTCCACCCCTCCATAAATTTCTGATAAATTTTGCATACATCGACCGCGCAAAATCTAGATCCTTTAATTTTGCTTCCACAGGATAGGTACAGTCTAATAACCAATCCATCAATGGTAAGTCCAAACACAAACCTCGATTTGGATATTGTCCTGAATGGATATGCAAATCAGTTAACCCTGGTATTATTAACTTGTTTCCTACATTATGAATTGGCTGATCTTGATATTGAATTGGCAATTCTTTTGATACACTTTCAACCTTACCATCTTCACTAACGACGATATACCCGTTTTCAACAATTTCAAATTTATCTTTTGTTGAGGTATATACAATATGACCTCTAAATATTCCCTTTGTTTGATCTTGCATATATTTTCCTCATAAAAATATATTCTTATAATTATTAAGATATTCTAGTCAAACTATTTTTATTTAAATATTGATTTAAAATAAAAAGCTAAGATTTCTAAGGGAAGTCAAAAATTTTGTTGAAAATATGAGCTACCAAAAATCTTGTTGATAATCAAAAGAATATTTGTCAGCCCTTTTTTATTACAGTAAAAAAAGTCCTTTGCTATAATTAAATCGACAGATTCAATAAAGAAAGGACGGACATATTATATCATTTATTTTAGCTATTTTAAAGATACCAATACCAACTTGAACAAAGACAAAAAGTAAAATATAACTCGATGTAGCGAAAAGATACTTTATAAGCACAAATCTAGCTAGAGATTCATTTTATGGAGATTTTTCTTTTACTATAAAGTTCTTCTTTAACAATTTGAAATTAATCTTAAATAAAACTCTACGGTCTTTGCAATTGATTCCAGAGGAATTTTTTCGTTATTTCCATGAATGCTTTGACGTTCTTCTAAGGATAATCTCATTGCTGAGAAGCGGTAAACATAAGGAGATATTCGTCCATAATGGCGACTATCACTACAAGCAAACATCAAATAAGGTGATACAAGAACTTCTTTCCAAGTGCCTTTAATTGCTTCTTCTACCTTTTGATAGGCTAAACAGTTAACCTCAGATATTCTAGAAGGTTCATTTGAACTATTTTTCTTAATTTCGATGCGATCATTCTTAATCACTTTTCGTAAGTAACTAAGAGCTTCATCACTACTCTCTCCGGTCATCAATCTAGAATTGATGCCCATTTTCGCATAGGGAGGAATAACATTATTAGCATTACTTCCTTCCATTTGTGTAAAGGCCATCGTTGTGCGCATTAGTGCATTTAATTCACCACCGCTTTTTTTACATAAATAATCTAGTAAGCCTTTAAATAACCAAAGGTTTGCAAAGATAATTCGATAAAGAAAATTCGATTCACGGCCTAAACAATCAAACATCTTTTTAACTGGAAATGATAGATTACGAGGAAAGGGATGATTTTCAACCGCTACACAAGCCATCGATAATTCACCTACAACCGTATGTGGTTTTGGAGCTGAAGCATGACCACCATTTGATTTTAAGATTAGTTCGATTTCACATGAACCTTTTTCCGCAATTCCAACCAAAGCACAACTCTTTTTCACTCCCGGAAAGACATTCTCAACAACAGCACCACCTTCATCAACAACTAACGCTGGTGTGATTCCTTGTTGTTCAAACCAATCAACGATTTTTACGGCTCCATATCCTAATACTTCCTCATTACCAGAAAAAGCAAAATAAATGTCATATTCTGGAACAAACCCATCTTTTATTAATTGCTCAGCCGCATTTAAGATTCCGTTTAATGTATTTTTGGTATCAAGCGTTCCTCTTCCCCATATATAACCATGTTTTTCAATTCCGGAAAACGGATCTTCAGTCCACAATTCCGCATTAGCAGGAACAACATCGTAATGAGACATCAAGACAGTTGGTTCTTTTGTTGAAGATTTACCACTCCATTTATATAATAAGCTTTTATTACTTAACTTTGATAATGTACAAGTTTTATGGACTAATGGAAATAATTCTTTTAACTTTTGTTCAAATTTTAGATATTCTTGGTAATCTTCCTGTTCTTCATCTTTATAAGAGATCGTCTTACACTTTATCATTTCTTGTAAACTAGTTACAGCCTTTTCCTGATTTATAACAAACTCCGGATAATCTTTAAGGGAGGTTTTAAAAGGTTTAAAACAAGCAGCTTTTATTAAAACGACTAAAAGTAAAACAGTGATTAAACTTCCAAGAACTAACAGGATTATTTCTAATTCGTTCATTTTTGTTCACTTTCCTTTATTTTATATTTTTCACCAATAATACCTAATTTGTAAAGAATTCTCGCAACAATTATTGTCACAACCGCTCCGACAGGAACCATAATACCCACAGTGGAAGCATTTAAAAATGGCACAAAAATAAACAAAATGAGCATAAGGATAAGTGGAAATATCGATATTTTCACATTCTTAGAAACATAAACAACCGCCAATCCGCCGAATAAAGCTGGTAAGATATTATCAAACATTGGTTTAATAGTTTCACTTTGTAGGAATTCCCCAAATGGTTTAATTAAAGCAATCAATAACACTCCGAAGGCGACGATTAATGTTGTTACAATCGAAGAGACGGCAACAGCAATCGTGGTGATGACTTCTCCTTCTTCAGTTCCAGTTTTTACATTGGCATTTTCTAATGCTGTGAGGGCAACTGGAGCTTTTAAGTTCGTTATATTTCCGGTAACAAATGATAAATAACTTGCACCAACACCAATCATTGGAACATATGTTAGGATTTCAATAATCCCAATCGCCCAAAACATAGGCGCAACAGCCAATATACCGTTTAAAAGTCCCTTCCATTCCGGAAGTGTCTGATATATAATCATTAACGCAATCGGAAAACTAAGGATCGCAACAGCAGCGGTTAATCCCCAAATTTTTCCCCATATATGTAAATTATCAATAAAATTTCGTTCTTTTTTCATGATCTTCACCTAACCTAAAATGGCCTTTGTAATTGGTAATGCACAAATCATTGACACAATCATACTAATGGGAATGGCATAATTTTCTAAAACTTTAAGTTTTGTAAATTTAATAATTAATCCCATAATGATCATCGTTGCTGATGAAATCAGCATTACAAAGACAGGAATCCATCCCGATAGTCCAGTTCTAACTTCAGAGAAGATAAAACCTAAAAAGGCACTAATCATCCCGACAAACATTGCCGAGACTAAGATTTCAATCCATTCATTGTTTTTATGTTTCATTTTATCAAGTTTTTTTGAAATCGGTTTACAAACAAACGGAACCGCAACTAAACCAACAATAATTCCGAGTGTCATAACAATCGCCACGGTAACATAATGAGAGCCATTTTCTATAACATCTAGTCCCAATGTTTTCATTACAGAAGCAGCTGCTGTAAGTTCGTATGTTAACGCTCCAATGACACTTAAGCGTAACCATGGTAAGACATATCCACCTAAAGCTCCAATTAAAACAACAACACCAATTAAAATTGAAAAAGCTGGAATGATTGTGAAAGTAGCTGAGCCAACAATTGCATTATTGATGACTTTCTTATCCATTCCCATTTTGCGTGCTTGTTTTATTGCCTTAAGCAAAAAGAAAACAGATTGGGCTAATACAATCAAAATAATGATAGCTGCAATGATAACGACAATAGGTTTATCCATGGTGAACCCTGGATCTAAAAATAATCTCATAGTCTTTTCCTCCGATATTTTGTTCATTATATCATATGACAATAAAAATTGACAATCTTTTTTAATAACAAATGGTTTTTATTATTTGTCATAAAAAAAGTGCACCTTAATCTAAAGGGCACAGCTTGATTTTTATTATTTTGCAAAGTTATAAATATATGATTGAATCATCGGTTTATATTTCTTACAATCTTTAACTAACAAACCAATAATTTCTTCTTTATTATTTTCAATTATGTATTTATATAAATTTGTATTCAAAAAATCTTCATCGGGATTCACTGAATGAATAGCTTTAATACATTTAATAATAAACTGATCATTTTTTAATTTTACTGCTTCATCTATTAATAAAATATAATTAATATTTCGATTTGGATCAGTAAGTAAACATTCCAAAGTTTTAATACTCACATCGTTGTTAATGATATTTTTGATATCATCTAATCTTTTACTATTCATTTTTTTTATCCTCCAATATAATTTATTTAATAAACAATTTAATATCAACAATTTATTTGAAAAATATTAAAAAATTTAACATTTAGTCAATTATAACAATATCGAAATTAAAGGGAAATTCTTCCGCGAATTTCTTCTCGAAATAGATTCGATAGCCAGTTCCATCTTTATAAAAGAAACCTTGCTTTAATTCCACTTTTAGATAACACATATTAGGATCTGCTTCGTTATTGTGTAAAAAATACCATGATTCAAATACCTTAATCAGTTTTTCTCTAATAGCAAGGTTTTGTTCTAATAACGGATGTCCTATGTTAAAGGCACGACCACTAAAGCGATATAGCTTATTACACATTGCAACATTAGGATTCTTTTCAATTTCCTTTACCTTTTGCGATTTTGCATAAGAGACAATGTAAAAGGCACCATCATCATAAAAAGTATCGATAAACCTCACCGAGGGATTATTATCACTTGATGTTGCAAGCGCAAATTGGTAATCCTTCGCAAATAATGATTCTAAAACACTTAATCCTTTTTCAAAACTAGTCAAATTTCTAATAACTCCTAATCAATAATTTCGTAATCAATATTATTATCAATACAATATTGAAGAATATAGGTATTTGCCTGACAATAAACCTTTGTAATTACTTCTAGGGTATATGGATTATTAAAGATTTTAAACTCACTGATTTCAGGATTTCCTAAAACAGTAAATGATTTTAAATTATAACATTCACTAAAAGCTCCAGATTCAATTTTTTCAACAGATTCGGGGATGATTATTTCTTCAAGATTATAACATCTTAAAAAAGCATTCTCTTCAATCACTTTCACTGTATCAGCGATTGTGACGCTTGTTAGCCCGTAACAGTCCATAAATGCACCTTTCACAATATTTTCACTAGTAAGATTTACATTAGATAAATATGGATATCCTTGAAAAGTATCATTAGAGCCATTAGCATTAGCATTATCAATTAAGATATGACTTGGCTTTAACTCATTGCAATATCGGAATAATCCTTTTCCTAAGACACAATCATCATTGCCAATCAAGATTGCCCCTAAATGATGTGAATAAGCAAAGGCAAATGAGCCTACTTCTTTGATGCTGTAAAAATATAAACTTTGAGCACTATTATATGCAAAGGCAAAGATGCCTAGAAAATCCAATTCAGAATTAACAACAATTCCGCTCTTTTAAATATACCCAAACCTACTCAATTGCATATTTCCTTGTAAAAATATGCTTAAGCAATGTTCTAGGTAGTCATTAAATTTATCAATAGATATTCTACTATTTTTGTAGTTATATCTTAGAGTGTATTTAATGAAGTTTGATTCCTTCATTAAATAGTCCGAGCCAGACAAAATTAAATTTGCTTTTATCCCTATATTAATAGCACT
>OBJA01001421.1_pt1 | contig 16567 bp, 14 predicted proteins | sample 1519751 | NCBI WGS metagenome assembly OBJA01 (sample SAMEA3881238, study PRJEB22517) | soil metagenome | biome: lake sediment; feature: soda lake sediment; material: sediment, water from around vicinity | place: India | collected 2013-12-23 | depth 3 m | reverse complement strand
CCTGTTCCAGAGCAGAGGGTGCACCGCTGGTTTCATAAACGATATCGAAAGAGGATTCAAAAGTTGCAACACCGGCACTATCGTTGATGGTTTCCGTAGCGCCCAGATTTCGAGCCAACTCGAGGCGCGATTCTACCAGATCACAAGCCGTCACCGACGGTGTATGCTGCAACGCCAACTGAACCATCAACTGACCAAGAACACCGGCACCAAAAACCAGCACCCGCTGGCCCGGCTGCGGAACGGCGCAACCCAGACCATGAACAACAACGGCCAGCGGCTCGGTAAAAATTGCCACCTCATCCGGCATAGCTTCAGGTATGCTGAATAACGCTCTGGCAGGAACAACTGCATACTCAGCAAAAACGCCGTTACAATCAACCCCAAGCCTGATTTTATGGCGGCAGAGATTGGTCAAACCCTTGAGACAGGTGTCGCATTCGCCACAGAAGTAATTCGGATGGATCGTCACCCGCTGACCAGGAGAAAATGAATCAACTCCCTCTCCCAGGCTGTCAACAATAGCAACCGCTTCATGACCGGGAATCAAGGGCAAGGTAGCCGGCAGCTTGCCGGCATAGATGGAATAATCTGATCCACAGACTCCACCGATGATAACTTTCAGAAGTACTTCCCCTACCGCCGGCGCTGGTTTCTTGACCTGACCGGCTGAGATATTTCCAACGCCATTTATGATCGCAGCTTTCACCTAACCACTCCTGTCCTATTTGTTAATGTATAGATTTACGGTGTAGGATATCACAGGAAAAATATTTTGCAATTAATAAATCATCTGATTAGCACTCATCTTCCGCCGACACCCTTCTCTTGGGGGAGCAGGTGGCAAAAATGCCGGATGAAGGGGCCTTAAAAAGGTCAAAAACTCCCCCTAGCCCTTAAGGGAGAGGGGATAAAACGGTGTCTACGGAAGGTTGGCAATAATCGGTTAAATCTATGTTTGTCAGCTAACTTCTTTCAGCATTAATGACATGCCGCTCCAAACACTTCGATGTTCGTTGATCTTCCGACCGCCAGGATACAGCAATCCAAAACGATTTTTTATTTTTTAAAAAAACTGATTGACATCGTCGCGGTCCTATCTGAAAATATTAACATCCTATGGAAAAGGTCAGCACGCTTCTTTAATATCTGAATATCAGGAGGCACACAATGACAAGAAAACTGGATTTCATTCTTCTGGTAGTAACGGCGATTCTGGTCATGGCCACTTCGTCCGTCGCTTCAAACTATCCCAACAGAGACATTCAGGGGGTCATCATGTGGGGTGCCGGCGGCGGAACCGATGTCATGGTTCGGGCGCTGGTTCCTTACGTTGAACCACATCTGGGGCAAAAAATTGTCCTGGCCAACATGCCCGGCGGTACCGGTGCTATTGCAACGCAACATGTCCACAGCAGAAGATCCGACGGCTACACTCTGCTGTTCGGCGCTGAAAATCCACAGAACTACGCGATTCTCGGACTTTCCCAACTAAGTTACGACGATTTTTATCCGGTTAACGTTATGGCTCGTGGTCAGGTTGTTATTGTCGTCAATTCCAGTTCGTCCTGGAACAGCCTGAAAGACCTGGTCAATGATGCCCAGGCTCGTCCCGGCCATGTCAAGATGGGATCAACAGGTCCCGGCGGGGTTCCCTACGTCGTCGGAATGCTGATGCAAACTGTGACCGGATTCGATGTCGCATCGGTTCCCTTTGGCGGCGACGGACCCGGCATTACCGCACTGCTTGGTGGTCACATAGATTTTATTCCTGTAAACCTCGGTGCCGCCAGTGAGCATATTCGCGCCGGACGCCTGAAAGCCCTGGCCGTTCTTGACTCTCAGCCATTGGTGTCATCCGACTATTCGATCCCTGCAATCACTGACGACTTTCCCGGATTCGACGCCTATGTCCCCTGGGGACCATTTTTCGGCGTCTGGGCGAAAAGAGATATTTCGCAAGACGCAAAGGATAAACTTGTATCGGCCTTTGAGAAAGGAACCGCGACGCAACAGTTCAAAGAGTTCGTTGTTTCCAATGACGCCATCCTGATGAATATCAGCGGTGACGAAGCTGACGAATTCCTACGCAGATGGCGTTCCATCACCGCCTGGCTACTGCACGATGCCGGCGCAACCAAAGTCTCTCCTGCCGACCTGGGAATTCCCAGACCGTAACCAAATGAACGTCAACATCGTCGCCCTGCTACAACCAGGGGCGACGATATTGTAAAGACAGGCGAAACCTCATGAGTCGTGATAAAACAAAAATGTTACGTGCCGGTGAAACCTGCTTTGATCTGCTGATTTTAGCCATTAGTATCGCCCTGCTGATTGTTGCCTACCGCATATCCGGTTTTGCCATTAGCGCCCCCGGCACCTTCCCCTTGATATCAACAACGGTTATGGTTGGGGCAATGTTGATGGTCCTGAAGGAAAATCGAAAAAAACCACGAGACTATGATGATGTATTTACCAAGGAGCTGGGGCAGGCCATCAGAGAAGTTTTTACTCCGACATTCACATTTTATACTCTGATCTGTATCGTCTACGTTCTGCTGATCGATGTTGTGCATTTTCTCCCCAGCTCGTTCGTTTTCCTTGTGTTGTCCATGATTTACCTTAAGGGCAGCTCACCGCTGAAAGCCGGCCTGATCAGCACCGTCACGCTGGCCGGAATCTATCTGGTATTTTTATATTTCTTTAAAGTCATCCTGCCCTGATCAGAGGACTTATCGTGACCGAATCCGCATTGACTTATTTTTTCATGGCCTGGACGGATCCATCCCTGTTATTGCTGACGGCAGGGGGGACCTTTGCCGGAATTTATATCGGTGCAATTCCCGGTCTGTCCGTCACCATGGCTGTATCTATTTTGATCTCTTTTACCTTTTCATGGGATATCAATGACGCCCTGGCGCTGATGGTCGGGGTTTTCATGGGTGGGGTGTATGGTGGCTCACGCTCGGCGATTCTTCTCAATATTCCGGGCGCTCCTTCTTCCATTTCGACCAGTTTTGACGGGTTTCCGCTGGCTCAGCGCGGCGAAGCCGGACAGGCCATCGGGGTCAGTACAATCATTTCCTGCATAGGTGGTTTCATCGGCATTATTGTTCTGGCGGTTGCGGCCCCCGCCGTTGCCGATTTCGCCTTAAAATTTGCCCCGCGAGATTATCTGTTACTGGCTCTGATGGGGTTGTTGTTGGTCGGAAGCTTGTCGGGCGAATCTATGGCCAAAGGAATTTTTGCCGGAGCTCTGGGAGTAACCCTGGGGATGGTCGGAATGGATCCGATGACGGCCGAGGGTCGCTTCACCTTCGGATCCGTTGCCCTGCTCGGCGGCATTCACTTTGTGATTGCCATGATCGGTTTGTTTGGTGTTGCTGAAGCCCTATATCAGTTGCACACAATTAACACGACTCCCGTCAGGCAGAAAATTTCACGCATCATCCCCCCCTGGAAAGTCATCTTCAAATACCTGCCATTATCCATCAGAACGTCATTCATTGGAGTAATTATCGGCGCTCTTCCAGGAACCGGTGGCGATATCGCCTCTCTGATGGCCTACGACCATGCTAAACGAACCGTAAAAAACCCCTCACGCCCTTTTGGTGAAGGTGCCTACGAAGGACTGATCGCCCCCGAGTCTGCCAATAACGCCGCCATCGGCGGGTCGTACATTCCCATGCTGACGCTGGGAATTCCCGGTGATGCGGTTACTGCTGTTTTCATCGGAGCATTGTTCATCCACGGTCTCAAACCCGGACCGATGTTGATGATTGATTCACCCCACATGTTCTGGTTTATGGTCGGCAATCTTGTTCTGGCAAATATTTTCATGGTGATTTTCGGGCTGACCGGCATTCGGATATTTACCAAGCTGGTGGAAATCAGAAAGGGAATCCTCATTCCCTGCATCATCGTTCTCTCGGTAGTTGGAACTTTTTCCATCAACAATAACATCAACGACGTCTATTGGATGCTGGGCTTCGGCATTATCGGATATCTGTTGAAAATGTACGGGTACCAGGTTGCCCCAGTGATTCTCGGTATCATCCTTGGTCCATTGATGGACGAATCCTACCGACAGGCCATCATGTCGACACGCAACAGCTTTAGTTTGTTTCTGTGGGATCTGGTCAGCAACCCTCTGACCTGTGTGCTAACCTTGGTCGTCTTGTTTATGATGATCAGCAACACTAGATTGTGGCCCCTGTTTCTCAGACTATTCAAAAAACGATCAACTCAACCAGGTCAGTAGCACACCAACAGCATAGAATTGAAACACAAATCAGGACGAAGTACGTTCGTTGGTTTTGTTTGGTAACGCCATGCAAAAGTAAGAACAATGCAACTCCTTCAGAAAAGCTCTCACACTTTCATCCTGACCCACTCCATCTGCCGTCACATCTGTCGACACTTCCTCCATGACCCACGTTTATCCGTAGTCCCGATCACTATTGTCAAAATAACGTCCTATTTAGAGATACATAATCAGTATAAATAGGATCCGGGTGGAAAAATCATTGACAGCGTTCTATTTCCGAATTATTCTATTAAGCAGCATGCAGTACTTACTGATAGGACACTAGGCCAACAGCGGCAGGAGGCTCCATGAAAAAAATATTGTTAATGCACGGTATCAATCACGCCATGTTCGGCAAACGTGACCCGAAACATTACGGCACCATTACCCTGGCCCAGATTGAAGAACAGGCCGCCGTATGGGCGTCTGAACTCGGATACGAGCTGGTTGCCTTTCAATCGGACATCGAAGGGGAAATGGCCCGGCGCATTCATCAGGCCTACAGCGAAAAAATTGATGCCATCGTCATCAATGCCGGGGCCTGGACTCACTACAGCTACGGCATTGCCGATGCGTTGGAAATTTACAAGGACCAGGGACCGATCATCGAGGTTCATATGTCCAATATCCATGCTCGCGAAGAGTTCCGCCACCATTCAGTGTTTGCCCACATTGCTCGCGGACAGATCTGCGGCTTCGGGGTGGCAAGTTATCGCCTCGGCATCCTCGCTGCCGACAGTATTTTGAATCCTGCAAAATAAGCGATCTACCCCTATAGATGACGCTTCAAAAAGAAAGGAACCTCCCATGGCGAAAGAATTAACCGAGAAAGAACAACAACTGATCGACAACCTGATGTCCCGAGCCCGTGCAGCCCAGGCGCAGATCAACGATCTTGACCAGGTTTCCGTTGACCGGGCGATACAGGCGGTTGCCTGGGCATCGGCCAACGAAAAAACCTTTACCCGCCTGGCCCAGTTGGGAACCGACGAGAGTGGCCTTGGTGACCGCGAAGGTCGTCCGAACAAACGCTTTAAAATCCTCGGTATTCTGCGCGATTGCCTGCGCCAGAAAAGCGTCGGCATTATTGAAGAGATACCGGAAAAAGGAATCGTCAAATATGCCAAGCCCATCGGAGTCATCGCCTCACTGGTACCAACCACAAATCCTGAGCTGACTCCTCCGGGCATTGCCATCTACGCACTCAAGGCCAGAAATGCTGTGATTTTCGCCCCCCATCCCCGCAGTAAAAAAACCACCTTTCAAATGGTTAAAGTGATGCGGGCTGCCTTGAAAAAAGTCGGATTGCCTGAAGATCTTTACCTTTGTATCGAAAATCCGAGCATCCCCTCGTCTCAGTACCTGATGTCCCAGGCAGATCTGTCTATCGCCACCGGTGGACCGGCCATGGTCAAGGCAGCCTACAGTTCCGGCAAACCGGCCTACGGCGTTGGCGCCGGTAATGCCACCATGGTTTTTGACGAGACCACCAGCCGCGATGTTAAAACGGCTGCTGCCAACGTGCGAATCAGCAAAACCTCCGATTACGGTTCCGGCTGCTCGGCCGACGGCAATCTGTTGATTCACGAAAGTGTCTATGACTCCATGCTTGAAGCATTACAAGCTGAGGGCGGCTACCTGTGTAATGCCGAAGAAAAGAAAAAACTGACCGCCGTTCTCTGGGATGCACAAAACCATCGCACCATCGACACGGTAGCCAGGGCAGCAACCGTCATCGCCGAAATAGCCGGGATCTCCGTGCCGCCCGACACCCGAATGCTGATGGCTGAAGAGGACAACATCGGTCCGGAATACCCCTGGTGCAGTGAGAAACTGTCTCCAGTGCTTGGGATCTTCAAGTACCACGGCAATTTTGATCAGGCGATCGCACGGCTTAAACAGATTTACGCCGTCGGTGGTATCGGTCACTCCTGCGGCATTTATTCCTTCAACGATGACCATATTCATCAACTGGCCATGGCCATGCCGGTCAGCCGGATGATGGTCCGCCAGGCCCAATCCAAAGCCAACTCCGGATCTTTTACCAATGGCATGCCGATGACCTCAAGTATGGGCTGCGGCACCTGGGGGGGCAATATCACCAACGAAAACGTCAGTCTTAAACATTACATGAATGTCACCTGGGTCAGCCGTCCGATTGCGGAAGATCGCCCTTCGGATGCCGAGCTGTTTGGTGAGTTTTATGGTGATGAGTCACTGGTTCTTTAATTGACGTTTTCGGGCCTAGCATTTCAGCAACGTGCAGGATGTCAAGCCCGACAACCGGAGCAGCCTTTATGCAACAGGAATTTTCACTCGCTCATTTAACCGTGATTGGTTGTTCGCCTGCGGAAATGACCTACATTGCTGCACGGACCGGATACGATTACGTCAGTCTGCGGTTGATTCCCATGGGGATTCCGGGGGAAACGGCCTATCTGCCACAAGATCGGGACATGATGCGTAACCTGCGAACCGCCTTGAAAGACACCGGCGTCCGCTTTCTCGATCTGGAGCTAGCCCGTATTTTGCCGGGCAACCAGGCATCGGATTATCTACCGGCGATGGAAGCGGCTGCCGAACTGGGTGCAAAGCATGTTATATCCAGCGCCTGGACAACAGATCGTAACGATCGCAGTTTTGTCATCGAGCGTTATGCTGAGATCTGCGATCTGGCAGCCCCGCTGGGCCTGACGGTTGAGCTGGAATTTCCGACCTTTTCACGCCGGACCAGTATAACTGAAGCAGCCGATATCATCCGAGGTGCACAGCGACCAAATTGTGGTATTCTTCTCGACACTCTGTATTATCATTTTTCAGGGATGTCGGTTGACGATTTAGCCGAAATCCCCCGCGACTGGTTTCATTTTTTACATATCTGCGATACCGGTGAGGCCATCCCGCAAACCCGTGAAGGGAAGGTTCATATTGCCCGTGATGAACGCTTGTATATCGGTGAAGGATGCATCGATTTCATGTCGATTTTTGAAACCTTGCCGCCGGTTCCTTATTCTATTGAACTACCTAACGCCCGGAGAGTTGCTGAACTGGGCTATGAAGAACATGCCCGCCGGTGCATCGAATCGGCGCGGCGATATCTGGCTGAACACCCTTATACAACTGCACAATCGGCATAAAACTGGTAACGATGTAAAAAACTGAAGAGAAAATATAAAATTGTTTGACTAGATCCACATACAGCTTTATCCTGCCATAAAGGACACGGTACTACCCAAAAGAATAATCATGCGCCGAATTAATAGTGAACCCAACCTCAACCAAAAAGGAGAATGTCATGCAAGCCAAGCTTATCTCGTTACTTACCATCGGCCTTCTGGCCCTGGCCACGGCAGCCTTTGCCGCTCCGACGATCCGCTTTGCCCACGTTGACCCGGCTGATTGGCAGACATCTAAAAAAGGGGCTGCTGGTGAAATTTTTAAGGCCATTGTTGAAGCAGAAACCAATTTGAAAGTTGAATTATATCCGGCTGGTGCCCTGGGTGGTGAAAACGATCTGATTCAGCAGGCTCAGGAAGGTACTACTCAGATGGTCATGGTGTCTGGTGCCATGTCCCGGGTCTGTAAAGTTGCCGACGTGCTGAATATCCCCTATGCTTTTGCCTCTGCACCTATCGCCTGGGATGTTCTGGACGGACCCTTCGGTGACGAACTGCGCGATTATTGTCTGCAAAAATCGGGTCTGCGGACTCTGGCTTTCGGTGAAACGGGTGTCCGTCATTTTACCAACAGCAGACGTGAGATCCGCACCCCCGCCGATATGAGAGGACTGAAATTCCGAGTTCAGCCGATTCCTCTTTATGTTGAAATGGTCAAGGGTCTTGGCGGTGAGCCGACTCCGATCGCCTGGCCGGAAGTCCCCAACGCTCTGGCAACCGGCGTTGTTGACGGTCAGGAAAACCCGGTTGGTGTTATCTACGGCAACAATCTTCACAAGCTTCAGAAATACATGACCCTTGATGGTCACGTCTATGGTGCTGATTTTATCGTTATCAATAATGAATTCTTCCTGTCCTTACCAGCTTCAGACCGTGAGGTACTTGAAAAGGCTGCGCGCGTTGCCGGACTGATGGGTCGCGCGATTCAGCAATTCACCACGGCAGAAGGGGTAACCAAAGTGGCAGCGGATGGTATGCAGGTTTATTCGCCAACGGCAGCCGAACTTGAGGAATTCAGAAAGGCAGCGCAACCGGCTGTACTGACCTGGCTTGCCGGCGAGCTTGGTCCCGAGGCCATCTGGATTGAAAAACTTCAGAACGCTATAGCAGCGGCAACCAGGTAGCATTCTTCTCTTATTCATCCCGACAGACACACTGATGCCTGTCGGGATTTTTTTTGTACCAGTCAAATTTTCAAAACACGTTTTGATTTTATATGAGGTGTGACCATGCTTCAGCCCCTGATCCAGCGATTATCCCGTTATTACATCGGTCTGACCGCGACCGGCGCAGCCATCTCCATGTTTCTGGTGTCTGCTATCATTTTTGTCAATTCCCTGCGCCGTTACACAATCGGCAAATCTGTGGTCTGGGGTGAAGAATTTCCGGTTTTTATTGCAGTTTACGGGCTGATGTTCGGTGCTGCATACGCCTATATGCAGGATCGCCATATCCGCTTTACCATTTTGGTCGGGTTTTTACCGGAACGCTTTACTCAAAAACTCTACATGCTCGTCGATCTGCTAATGATCGGGGTCGGCGGCATGCTTGCATTTTCAGGGTGGCGCTTTGTCGCATTGCGTGGCGGCATGGAAACGACCGGGATGATCAGCCTGGCCCGTGACCTGCACCGGATCATCAACTGGGATCCGATTCTGCTGCTGGGCAATTACGGCCCCTATCAATTTGCCATGACTGCCGGCGGCGTACTGATGGCAACCGCCGCCCTCCTCAAATTTTTTGATCGCCTGACGACCGGACTGTCAGCCGGAAAGGAGAATTAATCTGATGATCTTTATTATTCTTCTTGCCGGGCTGGTGATTGGACTTCCTGTTGCCTTTGCGATTCTGGCCTCTCTGTTTTATTTCATGGCAGTTGGTGATTTTCCATATAACGTGCGCATCGTCGCTATTCAGATGTTTGCCGGCATGAATTCATTTCCACTGCTGGCCATCCCGTTGTTTATTCTAGCCGGTGAGCTAATGAACGAATCGGGCATCACCCGTCGGGTCATTGCCTTTACAACCCTGTTGGTCGGACGCTTTCGCGCAGGACTGGCAATGGTCAATATCTGGTCTTCGGTAGTTTTTGCCGGCTTATCAGGCTCGGCGGTAGCCGACACATCGGCCATCGGTCGGGTTTTTGTTCCCGAAATGGAGAAACGCGGTTATCCGCGAGATTTCGCCGCTGCTGTTACTGCTGCCTCTTCCGTTATCGGACCGATCATCCCGCCGAGCATTCCGGTCATCATCTATGCCCTGACTGTAACCGGCGTTTCGGTTCCGGCCATGTTTCTCGGCGGCATCGGACCCGGTCTGATTCTGGCGACACTCTTGTCAATTTATGTTGTTGTTTTTGCGGGCCATTATGAAAAGCCTGAAGAAAAGCGCTCAGCTGGGGCCTGGATCAGCACCCTGCTGCAAGGGATATTGCCAATTTTCATGCCTGTCTTCGTCGTTGGCAGCATTCTTCTAGGGATTGTTACGCCGACAGAGGCCGCCAGTTTTGCTGTGGCCTATGCATTGATTGTCGGTATTTTTATCTTCCGCGAGCTCAAGATCAAAAATCTGCCGGCAATTTTTGCCCGCGCCATGCGCGACAGTTCAACCATCATGATTGTTATCGGTGCGGTTTCCGCCGCCAACTGGCTGATGACCTACAACCGAATTCCCAACATGATCACCGACTTTGCCATGGAGTTCATGACCGCCAAGTGGATGTTCCTGATCTCAGCCATGATTCTGTTTCTGGTTGTTGGCCTCTTCCTGGAAGGAATTGCGGCGATGCTGGTACTGGTGCCGATCATGCATCCGATCGCCATCTCGATGGGGGTAGATCCGACCCATTTTGGTATCATCGTCGTTTTCAACCTGATGATCGGGTTGATCACCCCACCCATGGGTCTGTGCCTTTTTGTAGCCGAATCTGTCGCTAATGTCGGCCTTGGTAAAATCATTAAACGAATCATGCCTCTGTTCCTGGTAGAGCTTGTGGCATTGATTATTATTACATTTATTCCCGAAACAGTGCTCTGGATTCCGCGCTTCTTCGGCTTCTGATCTTTGCGCAATGACGATATGCTGAATCAGCATCAGGGTTGCACATCAGATTGACGACAGCCCTTCGGCCCTGTGCCGGGGGGCTGTTTTGATGCTTCAGGCCGGTGTAACTCCGTTTGGTATTGAACAACAGGAAAAAACATTGACTTAATAGTAGATTCTAGATATCCTATTTATCACTATACCGTTCTCATAAATAGGACATCAAGTCTTTGACTTCCGGGAGGATACACATGAAAGATCTTGTCTCACATCAACTGGTTCAATATCTGGAACAACGCGGTGTCGAGCACATCTTTGGCCTCTGCGGCCACACCAATATCGCTTTTTTGTCAGCCCTTGAAAAAAGCTCGATCCGTTTTATCAATACCCGGCACGAGCAGATTGCCGCTCACGCTGCCGACGGCTACGCACGGGCAAAAAAAACTACCGCCGTCCTGTTAAGTCATCTGGGTCCGGGAATGTCAAATGCTGCGACCGGTGTTGCCAATGCCGCCCTTGACTGTATCCCGATGGTAGTGATTGCCGGAGATATTCCGACGCATTACTATGGCAAACATCCGCATCAGGAAGTCAACCTGCATGCCGACGGCAGCCAGAGCGAAATGTATCGTCCTTTTTGCAAGCGGGTCTGGCGCGTTGAAAGTCCGGAACTGTTCCCGGAAATCATTGAAAAGGCATTTCAGCTAGCTGAGAGTGGTCAGCCCGGACCGGTCATGGTTGACGTACCCATGGATATTTTTTCCAAAGAGGTTGAGATTTCCCGCTTCGAGCGCGTCAAGCAGAACACCCGCAAACTCCACAAACCTTCCATCGACGATGAAACGGCCAGAACCATCGTTACCCGCATGGTCGAAGCCAAAAAGCCGCTGCTTTACGTTGGTGGCGGGATTGTTCTGGCCGATGCTGCAGCAGAGCTGAAGGCTTTTGTCGACCATACCAGCATTCCGGTTGCTCACAGCCTCATGGGCAAAGGGGCTCTCCCTGATGATCACCCCTTCACCCTTGGCATGAGCGGCTTCTGGGGCACCCAATATATCAATGATTCCTGCCGCACTGCGGACTATATTCTCGGGCTTGGGACCCGCTTTAAAGAGGCCGATTGCAGCTCCTGGTACCCCGAATACACTTTTGACATTCCGGGCACCTCCAAATTGATTCACATCGACATTGAGAGCAGTGAAATCGGGCGCAATTACCCGGTTGAAATCGGCGTCGTTGCCGACTTGAAACAAGCCCTCAAGGTACTGACCAGAGTGGCAAAAGAGCTCTACCCAACAGGAATCAGCAGACCTGAACTGCAACAGGAAATCGCCGCTTATCGCGCCGACTTCAAAAAATCCAACACCGACATGGAACAAAGTGACGCCTACCCGATGATGCCCGAGCGGATTTTAGCCGATGTTCGCGCCGCCCTGCCTCGGGATGCCATCATTACCACCGATGTCGGCTGGAACAAGAACGGGGTTGGCCAGCAGTTCCCCATCTTCACCCCCGGCAGCATCCAGATTCCCGGCGGCTACGCCACTATGGGATTTGGTGCTCCGGCTGCTGTTGGCGCTAAAATTGCCAGCCCGGACAAGGTTGTGGTCGCTCTGGTGGGCGACGGCGGGTTTGGACAGAACCCGGCGGTTCTGGCTACCGCTGCATATGAGGGAGTTGCCGCGATCTGGATCGTCATGAACAACAATGCCTTCGGCACCATCGCCGGACTGGAAAAAGCTCACTACAACACCACCTTCGGTACCACCTTCGGCGAAGTGACGGATTACGCCGCCATCGCCAGAGCCTACGGTGTGGCAGGCATCAGCATCAAGGCCGCCTCCGAGTTCAGACCGGCATTGGAGCAGGCTATTGCCTCCGGCAAACCGACGGTGATCGATGTCAGAATGATCAACAATCCGGTACCGACCACCGGACACTGGAATATCCTGGACATCTATTCTCCGGGCAAAAAAGTTTCTCACGTCAGCACCGATTAAGGGTACCATCCCCTGTGAACATCCAACGGCCTCCCGGAACCTTCGGGAGGCCGTTGCCCATTACTTTTTCCGCGATACTTTTCAATGTATGCTTCTAACTCCTTTGACGTGCTCCTGCAGGATTGACTTCTTTTCCCCCTGACGTTGCGTTATTACCATGACTGACATCATTCACAATATTCTACCCTTACTGATGATTTTTGGTGTCGGTTACAGTGCTCGTAAGGTCCGCCTGTTGACCCGTGACAATGCTGACCTGCTGCTGAAGATATTTTTTTACTTTGCTTTGCCGGCCCTGATTCTACTGTCGATCCCTAACATTCCCCTGACTGTCGAGCTGATTTATCTGCCGATCATCTCCATGTCGATGGTTCTGGTGGGAATGATCGCGGCACTGATCTTCAGACGTTTTCTCGTGCTACCTTCCTCTTCCCTGGGGGTTTTCCTGATCGGCTCGATGATTTTCAACGGCGCCTTTGCCTTCCCTTTTGTATTCGAATTTTATGGCGTTCAGGGAATGGCCCTGGCCTATCTGTTTGACTTCGGTAATGCCGTCGTGTCCTTGTCCATTGCATACTATATTGCCTGTCGCTACGGCAGCGGCAACCGCAACCATCTCATCATTCTGAAAAAATTTCTAATGTCACCACCTTTGCTGGCGTTAGGAACAGCCTTAATTCTGAATCTGAGCGGATCCGAGTTGCCCCTGTTCATAGAGAAATTTCTCCGCATCCTCAGCAGCATGACGACCCCGTTGGTGATGCTGGCCCTGGGAGTCTACTTCAATCATCGCATCGTACTGCACCGGCCACTGCTGACCGTTATCGGTATCCGCATGTTAGGTGGGTTGATTTTCGGTTCTACTGCCGTTGTACTGCTGGGGCTGGAAGGACTGACCCGCACCATCGTCATGATCATGGCGGTATGCCCGTCGGCCATGAATACCCTCGTTTATGCAACCATGGAAGGGTTAGACAAAGACTTTGCCGCCAGTATCGTATCCTACACCACCCTGATCAGTATGGTGATGATACCCCTGGTGATTCTGCTGTTTCATTAATCCCGAAAGTTGCCGCTATGCAAACCCTGATCACCGTTGCGCCAATTTTTCTGCTGATTGCCATCGGCTGGATCGCCTCACGGGCCGGATTTATCCCTGACGATATTCAGACTCCGCTGAACCGGCTGATCTACTATTTTGCTATCCCGGCGTTTTTATTTCAGGCCATCGCCAATTTTCCTTTGGTTCAGGGATTTAATACCGCTATTACCCTGATCACCCTGGCTGCTGCGGCCCTCCTCTACGGCTTAACCTGGCTGACAACGCGTCTGTTCGGGGTGGAACGCGGTCAGGCCGGCAGCATGGTTACCGGAGCCTGCCACGGTAATCTAGGCTACATCGGCCTGCCGGTCTCCTTTTATGTGCTGGGAGATGTCGGGCTGGCTCAGACCGGAATCATTGCCGGCTTTCTGATGATTCTACAGAATTTGCTGTCGGTGACTGTTCTTCAGGCGGGTAAGGCCGATTCCGGACCGCACCGTCTGCGAACTATTGCCTTTCAGTTAGGGAAGAATCCGGTGATCATCTCGGTGTTGACCGGAATGCTGTTTTCCGGCCTGTCCTTGCCAATCCCGACAGTGTTTGATACCACGTTGAAAATGCTCGGCAGTCTGGCCCCTCCGGCCGCCCTGCTCCTGATCGGCGCATCCTTGTCCTTTACCGCCATCGGGCGGCGGCCGCTGGCGATTACGGCCATATCAATGTCCAAGCTGGTACTGTTACCAGGTGTCGGTCTGTTGCTGTTTTACCTGTTCGATCAACCCGCTGCCGATTATTTGCCTGGGATCATCCTGCTGGCGACACCGGCGGCAACCGTGATTTATGTTCTTGCCCGCCAACTGGGGGGCGATACCGAAATAGCGGTTTCGGCGATTTCCGCAGGGACTCTGCTGTCGATTATCACCATGCCGCTGTGGCTGGCGCTGCTGACCTGAGCTCTTATCAAACGCCAGGTTTAGAATAGTCACATTTTTCACTGCACTCCGACGTTGCGAATCCCTTCCGGTCGCCAGGCTGGAGAAATCACATGGCTCCCCTTCCCTTTCAGGGGCAGCAAATTCGCCGGCATGACAGCAAACTCGCCGTAGCGATCGTTCACCTGATCAAGGGAGGCCGTCAGGGCCTCTTGCCGCCGTTCCTCCGGCAACAGCGGTATCTGTTGTTCACGATATTCAAGAGTCGACATGCGCACACCAAGCAAGCGAACAGGTTGAGCCAATATCATCCTGTCTGCGATGGTCATTGCCGCGCAAAAAATCTGATCGCTCCGAAATATCGCCTGCCCGAGTTGTTGCTGACGGCTGAAGGTGGTGAAATCAGCATAGCGGACAATAAGAGTCACCGTTCTGCCGCTCACACCATAACGCCGCATCCGCCGACCAACCATTTCGGATAACTGCAACACAAAGCGGGCAATCGCCTCCCGATCCCGGATGTCCTGACGCAAGGTCATGCTATGGCTGACGGTTTTTACCTCTGCCTCCTGATCCAGGCTGACAACCGGGCGCTGGTCAATGCCCTGTCCCATCATCAGCAACTGTTCACCCAGAAGGCCGAAATGTCCTTTAAGCAAGGGCAGCGGTGCCCGCCCCAGAGCACCACAGGTGGTAATTCCCAGACGTTTAAGTTTTTCCGCCGTTTTCCTGCCGATGCCGCAAAGCTCACTTACCGAGAGGTTTTCAAGGATCTCGCCTACTTCCTCTGCTTCAATCTGAACCAAACCATCAGGTTTCTGCATGTCAGAAGCGAGTTTTGCCAACAGCTTATTGGGTGCAATACCAATGGAACAGGTCAAGCCCAGCTGAGTCTTCAGTCGTGATTTGATCAGATAGGCAATCCGCCGGGCGCTGCCGAACAGCCCAAGGCAACCACTGACATCAAGAAAGGCCTCATCGACAGAAAAAACCTCAACCTGGGGGCTATAATCCTGGAACAGTCGGATCATCTGTTGCGACACATTGGTGTAAAGACGATTGTTGGCGTGCACCATCTGCAAGTGCGGACAGCGCTGACGGGCCTCATGCAAGGTCATGCCGGTTTTGACGCCATAGGGACGTGCTTCGTAGGAGGCCGCCAGAATAATTGTCCGCTGTTGACTGCCGACAACGGCCACCGGCCTGCCGCGCAAAGCCGGGTTGGACTGTTGCTCGACGGCAGCGAAAAAGGCATTCATATCGATGTGCATGACAATGCGGCTCATTCGCACAATACCTCAATCAGTTGAAGGGACCATTCTGACGTAGTCAGACAATAGACAAGTTCATACAAGGCACCGGCATCCGTCACATGGAAGTGAATCAACAGCTTCTCGCCCCGGCGTTCCCGCCAGCTGTTGGTCACCTGGCAGATACGATGTTGACGTCGATTCAGATCAAACCACACCGGACGTATCCGCCCTTGAGGACCGTGGATCACCCCCACGCGAAGACCCCGAACGATCTCTTCCATCGCTATCCCTGATAAACGCGAATCACTCCGGTCACCTTACCGACCAGACGCAATTCCCCGGAATCAACAGACAGTACAACAGGAGCAAGGCGGGAATTTTCCGGCTGCAGGCGAACCTTGTTTCCCTCGCGGAAAAAACGCTTGAGGGTCGCTTCACCATCGAGAACGGCAACAACGATATCGCCGTTATCAGCCGTCGGCTGTGGCCGTACAACGGCCAGGTCGCCATCGAGGATGTGCGCTCCGATCATGGAATCACCCTTGACCTTAAGGACAAAGGAACCCTCCCCACGCACCAGCGCCGGGTCAACCTGGATACATTCACCTGCCAGTTCCACAGCCTCGCATAGAGGTCCGGCAGCTACAGATCCAACTAACGGCAGAGAACAGGACTGGGAACGCCCGATGATCTTTATTCCTCGAGAACCGGCTCCGGTCCGTTCGATATAACCCTTCCTTTCAAGGGCCTGAAGATGGCGCAACACCCCCAGGTTGCCCTTAACCCCAAGATGGGCAGCAATCTCCTGAAGAGTAG
>OBJA01001420.1_pt1 | contig 16573 bp, 10 predicted proteins | sample 1519751 | NCBI WGS metagenome assembly OBJA01 (sample SAMEA3881238, study PRJEB22517) | soil metagenome | biome: lake sediment; feature: soda lake sediment; material: sediment, water from around vicinity | place: India | collected 2013-12-23 | depth 3 m | reverse complement strand
GTATTGCGTTTACGCAATAAGGGACTTCCTTCCGTAAATGGTTTCGGCAAAGGTGATGAATTGGTCAACGTCAACGTATATGTTCCGGAAAATCTGAGCGACAAAGAGCGGAAGTGGCTCCAGGAGATGGATAAGTCGGAGAACTTCATCCCCTCTAAGACAGAGCGGAGAAAAGTATTCGATAAATTCAAAAGAATGTTCGATTAACAGACTCTTCATCAAACACTATATTGAAAAGACGGCAGATCCGGAAGGGTAGTCGTCTTTTTCACGTTATATTGCCGGGGAAATCAACGATTCCCTTAAATAATATTAAATCGAAGCAAAAAGAGGTCAAAATATTACAGAATGAAAAATTGGCTGGATTTTTTTTATTTATTTGCAACTATTAAAAATCCAGCTTAAAGATGAGTAGTTATTCAATCAAATCCTTAGAGCAATATTTTAAGGTATACCGGAAGTCGATCCGGAAGCCCAAAAAATTCTGGGCGAAAATAGCCGAGAATAATTTCACCTGGTACCGGAAATGGGATAAAGTGGTAGAATTTGATATGGAACAGGCGGAATTCACCTGGTTCAAAAATGCCAAGCTCAATATCACCAAAAATTGTATCGACCGGCATTTGGCGAACAGGGGAGATCAGCATGCCATTATTTTTGAACCTAACAATCCTGAAGAACCCGCCCGCTACTATACCTATAGCCAACTTTATGCCGAGGTGTCCAAAATGGCCAATGTGCTTCAAGAGCAGGGGATTGAAAAAGGCGACAGGGTATGTATTTATCTTCCCATGATTCCCGAATTGGCTTTCAGTGTATTGGCCTGCGCACGTATCGGCGCGATTCACTCCGTGGTGTTTGCCGGTTTTTCCTCCAATGCGCTGGCCACACGCGTGAATGACTGCACCTGCAAGCTTCTCATTACCGCAGATGGCGGGTTCAGAGGTGCAAAAACCATCGATCTGAAGCGTATCGTGGATGAGGCGCTTGTTAAGTCACCGACAATAGAGAAAGTGCTGGTAGTGAAGCGCACCGGTCAGGAGATCGATATGCAAGAGGGGCGTGATCTCTGGCTACAGCCTCTTCTGGACGAAGCGCCCGTTACCAGCAAGGCAGAGGTAATGGATGCCGAAGACCCCCTGTTTATTCTCTATACTTCCGGTTCTACCGGGAAACCGAAGGGTATGCTGCATACCACGGCAGGATATATGGTCTATACTGCGTATACCTTCAAAAATATATTCAATTACATGCCGGGCGATGTCTATTGGTGTACGGCCGACATCGGGTGGATCACCGGACATTCCTATACCATTTACGGCCCGTTGCTCAACGGAGCCACTACCGTCATTTTTGAAGGGATCCCATCTTATCCCACCCATAGCCGTTTCTGGGAGGTGATCCAAAAACATAAGGTCAATCAGTTCTATACGGCGCCCACCGCGATCCGTTCCCTGGCAAAAGAAAAAATTGAATATGTCCGTGATTTCCGATTAGAATCTCTCAAGGTGATAGGGTCGGTCGGCGAGCCCATCAATGAGGAGGCCTGGCACTGGTATAACGACCATGTGGGTAACAAGCGGTGTCCGTTAGTGGATACCTGGTGGCAGACCGAGACCGGCGGTATCCTTATATCCGCCATCCCTTTTGTTACGCCAACCAAACCTACGTATGCTTCTCTGCCCTTTCCCGGGATCAAGCCGGTGTTGATGGATGAGTTGCGGAATGAGATCGAGAGGAATCAACAAATAGGCAACCTTTGCATCGAATATCCCTGGCCAGGCATTGCCAGGAGCATCTGGGGAGATCATCAGCGTTATATCGATACCTACTTCAAAACATTTCCCGGTAAATATTTTTCGGGAGATGGCGCCCTGCGCGACGAAGTAGGTTATTATCGCATTACGGGAAGGGTAGACGATGTGATCATTGTCTCGGGACACAATCTGGGAACCGCGCCTATAGAGGATGTGATCAACGAGCATCAGACGGTAGCCGAGAGTGCTATCGTGGGATATCCGCACGATATCAAGGGCAATGCACTGTACGGTTTTGTAGTGCTGAAAGAGACCGGTTTGTGGCGCGACCGGCAAAACCTCGGGAAAGAGATCAACCAACTGATCTCCGATCAGATCGGCGCCATTGCCAAGTTAGATAAGATCCAGTTTGTCACGGGACTGCCAAAAACCCGTTCCGGCAAAATCATGCGGCGTATCCTCCGGAAAATTGCCGAAGGAGAGCAGTCCGACTTTGGAGATATCACTACCTTGGTCAATCCCGAAATCGTGGAGGAGATCAGCCGGGAGAGGGTGTGATATACGGACAAGATTAATATGTCATCCCGAACAACCAAAGTGGTATTTTATTTAAAAAACCGGTTTCAAGATTATCCATTGCTACAAATGCATCAGGAATATCCTTGATTTGACGGTTACTCTTGTTTAGTCCTCCCACTTCAAATGTATATTTCGATTCAACAACAAAATCACCACCGGTTTTCGGGACTTCCACGGTGTGCTTCGTTCGCATTTGATTGGCAAAAAATGTTTCGCGTAAGTTTCCTTCGTTAATATTATCTATATCCAATGCAAAAAGTAAATTTGGATTATTCAGGTAAAGTTTGTCGGGCTTTTTCATAATGCCCATCCCTTTGCTTGCTGTCATCAGTTGCAAGATAAGCTCCCCTTTCTCCAGATGATTTAAATATTTTATCAATGATGCCCGGCTTGTTTCGAGTTTTGTGCTAAGATCGGCAATGTTGGGTACAAATGGAACGAGAGAAGCCAGCGTCATCAACAGTTTTTTTATTTTTACGATTGTACTGTATTCCACGGTTTCCACAGCGGGAAGATCGTTTTCCAGGATCACATTTATCACCTGTCGCAAACGTTCATGATATCCCTCTTTGTCCTCTTTGTAAAAAGGGTAATATCCTATTTTGAGATATTCTTTGAATAATGGAAGAATTTTTATTTTCGACGAAATGGCTGTTGAAATTTCCAAATGCAGGTTTACGATATCATCCAAAGAAATGGAGTCGAACTTTAACCCGTTTTCCAACAATAAAAATTCGCGAAAAGATAAGCCATATAATTTATAAAGGCGCATTCGGCGCGATAAATCGGCATTTGATTTGTAAATTTCAAGCATTGATGAACCAGTGAATACGATATGCAAATCGGGATAACTGTCGTAGATATTCTTTATTTCGACAGCCCATTGTTGGTATCGATGAACCTCATCTATGAAAATATGCGTACCACCGTAAGCATAGAACTGTTGTACTAATTCTGTAAGCGATTGACGTTGGAACCAGATATTGTCTAAACTTACATATAACGCTCTGTGGCTGTTTGGAAAATTATTTTTGATATATTGCAGAAGCAACGTTGTTTTTCCGGTTCCACGTGCGCCAACAATAGCAATTAAACGGTTGTTCCAATCAATTTTTTCATATAAATACCGATAAAAATAGGTGGAGGTAGATGCTATCAGTCTTGAGTGATTTAAAAATAATGTATCCATCATTGCCCGTTTTTAGTGAATACAAAGGTAGGAAATGTTTTTTATAAATAACATTTTTCATCCAAAATTGTTACTTTGAGAATACGTTTTTATGTGAAAGTGTATTTTTAAAAATACAATGTCTGCTAAATTAACCGGAGTTATCCAATCTTTTTCAGTTTATGATAGATTTTTAAACGTTTTAGTTTTTGGTCGGCTTATTCATGCAATAAATTCAGTATCTTCACGGTTTTGAATAAAACTGATATTGGAAAATAATTGTATGAAGAAGTTTTTATTTGTTTGGATTTTACTCTTTATCGGGCTAAGTGCTTTGTACGCTACCCGAACAACTATTTCCCTTGCACAGGGATGGAAATTTACCTGTGAAGATGATCCCAAAGCTTTGGAGGCCGTATATGACGACAGCAGTTGGCAGACCGTACGTGTGCCCCACGATTGGGCAATATACGGCCCTTTCAGCAAGGAAAATGATATTCACCGGATGGCGATTGTGCAGGATGGACAAACCACTGCCATTGAACATTACGGAAGAACCGGGGGCCTGCCTTTCACAGGGGTGGGATGGTACCGGAACAGTTTTTCCATACCCGGCCATTCGGAAGGCAGGAGAGTGATTGTCCAGTTCGATGGTGCCATGAGTAATGCGCGCGTGTTTGTCAACGGAAAAGAGGCCGGCTACGGGCCCAATGGTTACAATACTTTCTACTTCGACATCACGGATTTAGTACATAATGACGGGCAAGACAACCTGCTGGCGGTCCGTCTGGAGAATTTCGAAGAGCAGTCGCGTTGGTATCCCGGGGCAGGACTTTACCGTAATGTGCATATTATTACTACCAATGAAGTATATATCCCGGTTTGGGGTACTTACGTGACCACACCCGAAGTAAATGAAAAATTCGCGCGGGTGAATGTGAAAACAAAAATAATCACTTCCGGAGAAGGAAACTACAAGCTGGTGACGGAGATTAATGATGCAGCGTCCCGCGTGGTTGCTTCCGACGAAGCGTTGCTGACCGTGTATGACCTTGGTGAAATTTCCCGGGATCTGTTCGTCGAAAATCCATTACTGTGGGATATCAGGCAGCCCAATATGTACCGGGTGATTTCCAAACTGTATAAGGATGGAGTGTTGATGGATGAGTATAATACTCCTTTCGGCATCCGTACTATTGAGATTGTAGCCGACGAAGGGTTTTTTCTTAACGGTAGAAAGGTGAAGTTCCAGGGTGTCTGTCTCCATCACGATCTGGGGCCATTAGGAGCCGCTGTGAATGAAGCAGCCATCCGTCGGCAGATACGGATTATGCAGGATATGGGAGTAAATGCCATCCGTACCTCGCATAATATGCCGGCTCCCGAGTATGTACGGATTGCCGATGAAATGGGAATGATGCTGATGGTGGAGACCTTTGATGAATGGGCTATACCCAAAGTGAAAAACGGATATAACCGTTATTTCAACGAGTGGGCTGAAAAAGATATTGTCAATGTCCTCCATCATTACCGCAACAACCCCAGTGTGGTGATGTGGTGTATCGGTAATGAAGTGGAAGAGCAGAGCAATAAGCAGGGTGCCAAAGTGGCTCGTTTTCTGCAGGATATCTGTCACCGGGAAGATCCGACCCGCCCCGTGACCAACGGGATGGACCGTCCCGATCACGTATTCTCCAATCACATGGCCGCCATCATGGATGTGCCCGGATTCAATTATCGTTCCTTCCGGTATCAGGAAGCCTATGAGCGGCTACCTCAGCAGTTGGTATTGGGAAGTGAAACCACCTCTGCCCTGAGCTCCCGCGGAGTGTATAAATTTCCGGTGGAGAGAAGGTCGATGGCAATGTATGATGATCATCAGGCGTCATCATACGATGTGGAGCATGCGGCATGGTCGAACCTGCCGGAAGACGATTTTATCCAACACGACGACCTGCCCTACACAATGGGTGAATTTATATGGACTGGTTTTGATTATCTGGGAGAACCCACCCCTTATTACAGTGCATGGCCCAGCCACAGCTCATTGTTCGGGGCCGTGGATCTGGCCGGAATACCCAAGGACCGGTTTTATCTCTATCGCAGCCACTGGAACAAGGAAGAAAAGACATTGCATATCCTTCCGCATTGGAACTGGGAAGGACGAGAAGGCGAGGTAACCCCTGTCTTTGTGTATACCAATTGGCCTTCGGCCGAATTGTTTATTAACGGAAAGAGCCAGGGGAAAAGAACCAAAGACCTTTCTGTTCCGCTCGAAGGAAGCTATACCGAAGAGGCGCAAAAGAATTTTGCACGGCAGAAACGGTATCGCCTGATGTGGATGGATACCCGCTATGAGCCGGGAACGGCGAAGGTAGTGGCATATGATGAGCATGGAAAGACGGTGGCGGAAAAAGAGATCCGTACTGCCGGAAAACCCCATGGATTAGTACTTGAAGCAGACCGGACCATCATCAATGCCGATGGTAAAGACCTGGCATTTATTACGGTATCAGTAGTAGATAAAGAAGGCAATCCCTGTCCCAATGTAAACGAACTGGTCAGGTTCAACGTGAAAGGGGCGGGCAGCTACCGTGCCGGAGCCAATGGTGATCCCTCCAGCCTTGATCTTTTTCATCTGCCGCAAATGCACCTTTTCAACGGTAAACTGGTAGCGGTCGTTGAGTCGACGGAGAAGCCCGGCACTATTACGCTGGAAGCAACGGCGAATGGATTGAAAAAAGCAAGTATAAAGATACAGACAAAATAAATCTGTTCCGTTTAGGCTTATAATAATAGTAGGGTTACGCTGCAATTGCCGCATAACCCTACTGTTGTTTTTTGACGTACACTATTTCGTTAAGCCAGGTGAGCAGAGGACAAGTTACCTGGATTTATACTATGACATACACTATTTCTTTATAATATCAGTCAGTTTGACAGCCTGGAACGTCATGTGTGCCACACTGCTTTCGTATATAATACCGATGGTTTCTTTGTCGATCATCGTCAGGCATGAATATCCCCATCCGTGATCTTCGTCGAGAAGTAATTGATATTCGTCAGGGAAAGAAACTCCCCCATCCAGACTGATTTTAATCGTTATTTTATTTCGTTCCTTTATAGAGTTTGGATTGGAGAACAATAAAATATCTTTGTTCAGCACATTATCTTTGGCGTCTACCTGTAAAAGGCTTGCCATACAGACCGGTTCTGGTAACACTTTCCGGGATGAAGGGTGTTCCGTCCATGTCAATCCCAGGTCTTTGGTGATTGAAACGGCACGGCTACCACCCCTGTTATCCCGCATGTTCAGCATAAGTACTCCCGGTGCTGTTTCAGCTACCTGTGCTTCTGTCGTGTTTGAGCGTGCCGGGTTATGGATTTTCCATGTTTCACCGCTGTCTTTGCTGTACATGATACCGGCAGAGGGAACGGAGGTCGAGTCGATAAATTGTATCGGAAAGACCAGGGTTCCGTCCTGCATGGTGATACCCCTTCCGGGCCCTTGCAACAAAAGCCTCCATGACGGATCTTTTACCTGTTGTGTAATATTGATCGGATCAGACCAGGTTTTACCGTCATCGGTACTTTTTGTAAGCACAAGTTGTCCGGTTTCGTTTATATCCATTCCGGGTTGCGAGTTGTGCCATGCACGCCTGTTCCCCATGCCGTGTGTCCATAATGCAATGATCCAGATTGTGCCGCTTTTTGTATCCACTAATATCGCGGGATCGCCTACGCCATTCTGCGCTTTCGGTAATCCCCCATATTCGCCGAAACTCAAAGGAATACGCATCTCCTCCCAGGATTGTCCCTTATCGGTACTTCTACTTAATCCTACATCTACATATTCCTGCAGGTCAACACTGTTATTATAGCGGACATCATACACTGCCAGCAATGAGCCTTCATTGCTTGTGGCTAATCCCGGGATACGATAAGCGGCTGCGCCATCGTCGCCGGCGTGGCGAACCCCGATACCCATGCGATGTGCCGCCGGTTTATCCTGCCTTGTTACAGGTGCATTCTTCCCGTCGAGCTTAGCCGAAACAAGATCTACCTCAACCGTAGAAAGAAGCGAAGTATTTGGTTTCATCTGCAAGCTCACCCAGAAATAGTTTATACCCGGAAACAGTTTATATTCCGGTTTAAAAATCACTTCGCCGGATGGTGATTGTTGCTCGTTTACTTTAATGGAATACGATGGGATTGCCTCACGTGTCTTCCCCTGCGCGTTATGACTTGAAATATACTGTACCGGTGCGTAGTGGATATTTCCCAGCCGTTCCGGCGCTTCGGTACCCCCGTAATACAATTTTACAGATGCTATTTCGTTCAGATTAGTATTTTCGGTAAACCTGAGTTTGATCTCATCCAGCGTTTTCGAATTCTGGGCATCGATCCGAACATAAAACAATACATTATCCAACCTGTCTATTAAAATGGGAATTTGTGTTTGTTTTATATATATCGTATCTGTGGCCTGGATGGAGAAAGAAAAGCAGAAGAGAAAAAAGATTAAAAAGAATTTTTTTTTCATCATTGGGTATTTTTTATTATTGGATAGGATGTTGGTTGCAAAGATACGGCGAGTTATCCAAATTAAAAAAACTTATATTTAATTTTCAGATACTTAATAGCTAATAAAGTATTCTTTAAAAACTGATGAAAACAAAAAAGATAGACTTTGGGAAGTGTGAATTTATGAAATAAAACTCTCTTTTAATGAATTTTTACGTGAAATTGCTTTCAGAAAACGCAAAATAAATAATTTATAAGAGAAAAGATGGGGTAAGTTTATATAAAAATATCCTTTATTTATTTTTATTTAAAAAATATAGTTATATTTGCCCAATATTTTTAATTTCTCCTATTAATCTGATAAAATAAATATATAATATATGAACTTGGAGAATATATATATGTTGGTTTCCTCTCTTTTGTTAATTAAGGTTAACGGGCAATCCTGTATAAATTCTCTCCCTCTTCAGTTCAGCTTCCGTTTCCCCGCTCTTTCCTGGTCTTATTTAAAAATTAAGCGATTCAGTAATTCTTTTCTTTTCATCGATCTCACTTTCGGTAAAGGAGAAGGGGATTCATGTGTTGACAATTCAAATGGGTCATATAAACTATATTGTCCACGTAAATCTTGTGGACTGAATGAAAGGTGTCCTGCAGATGTATTGCAGGCTAATGAAATCGCTATGCCTGCAGTTCAGGGAGACAATACGTATCATGATTAGAATGAAACGAAAAAACGGAGAAACACTTGAATCAAGAGAACAAAACAATGCCAATTACTGATAAATTATTTTTTAATCTAAAACAAATGAAATGAAAAGAGAAAGTAAACTTTTTTTTCTTATTGCTTTTCTTCTTTTTCCTATGTTTCTGATTGCACAACAAGAAATACAGGTAAGGGGAAAGGTTGTTGAGGCGGAGACAAACGAACCTTTGCCGGGTGTTAGCATCTTGATTGAGAATTCTACAAGAGGAGTGCCTACGGATATGGACGGAACTTTTGAAATAAGAGTTAATCCGTCTGATAAATTAAACTAATTCATATATTTTATTTAACATGAAAAAACAAAAGAAATTAAGTATCATTTATTTTGTCATGGCCATTATTCTTTTTTGGTCATGCGAAAGCAACAAGCCCGATAATTTCGGGCGGGAAAATTATGATCCATCAAAACCGGTCGAAATCACCGGCTTTGAACCGGATTCAGGAGGGATGTCCACTAAAGTATTTATAACAGGGAGTAACTTTGGCTCGGATGTATCCAAAATCAAAGTATATTTCAACGATGTACCCGCACCGGTTATCGGCTCCGACGGGAAGCATATTTACACGATTACTCCACGACAGCCGGGCCGGGAAAACGTCATATCTGTTGTAGTGAATGGCGATTCCACTGCTTTTACCAAAAAGAAATACTTGTACCGTACAATGTATGTCATTCAAACCATTACCGGAAGAAAGGGTACTACCGAGTTTAAGGGGGGACGGTTGTCGGAGGCTGAATTTCAATATCCTTCCACTATCACAGTGGATGCGCAAAGCAACATCTTTATCTCCCATTGGCGCGTTCCATATAGTTTTCTTCGGATCAACGAGGCGGAGGACATTGTGGAAGCTGTATTGCCCGGAAGTTCCACAGATGCCACGTATGCGTTGGGTGCGCCAACAGTCGATGCAAATGGCGTGATCTCTGCGATTTCCGATGGAGGTAGAATATTTTTTACTTTCGATCCTGCTGAAGCCTGGACGCCAAGGCAACGCTCCATTCTACCGGCAGGAGCAGGAGGAGTTCCCTTTACATTCAGTACGGCGCACAGTCTTGCGGCTCATCCGGTGACAGGAGAGCTATATACCCGTTATTACTCCTCAGGGCATCTCATCAAGGTCAATCCTAACACAAGGGAGGGTTCATTAGTCGCAGAAACGTTAACTTCATCTGATTCTTACCTCGTTTTTGATCCTGTTAATCCCAATATTATTTACATTTCCTATTCATCCCTGCATTGTATCGGCAAATATGACCTCGAAAAGAAAGAGCATACTATTTTTGCCGGCAGAAACGGTGAGGCCGGATGGCAAGACGGGCCATTATCGGAAGCCAGGTTTAATGTTCCCAACCAGTTGATCGTTGCCCCCAATGGCAACCTATATCTGGCAGACAGGGGCAACCATTGCATCCGCATGATTACCCTTGACGATAGTGGCGGTGGCGTGGTATCGACTGTTATCGGCAAAGGAGGCGTTGCCGGTTATCAGGACGGCAATCCCGAGGATGCCCTTTTCAATAATCCAAGAGGAGTGGCAGTAACACCCGATGGCAACATTTATATTACAGACTACGAGAACAATGTTGTCCGAAAGTTAACTATAGAGTAATTATCATTCATAATTCAACATTTATTATGCAATTTAATTATAAAAATATTCTGGTTATTTGTTTACTGTGTTTGTTGCCATCATTCGCCGCAGCACAGACGTATAATATGGCAGGTACCGTTTATGACGAAAAAGGAGAGACCCTTCCCGGAGTTAGCATTTTTCTGAAGGCGCAAGCCATGGTTGGCACGGCGACCGACATCAACGGCAAGTTTAAGATCAAGGCTGCCAAAGGAGATATACTTGTGTTTTCATATATAGGATATGAAAATCAGGAATATCTTGTTGACGCTGAAAATGATAATATTACCGTCACCATGACGCCAAGTGCCATTGAAATGGAAGAGGTCGTTGTTACCGCCTTGGGAACCCAACGTAAAATTAGTGTTGTAGGCGCTGTTACATCTGTAAATGTAGAAGAACTTCAAACACCTGCTACAAGCATTACAAACATGCTTGGCGGGCGTGTGGCCGGTATGATTACGCAATTAGGCAGCGGCGAACCGGGCAAAAACATTTCGGAGTTCTGGGTGCGAGGTATTGGTACATTCGGTGCAAGTAGTTCGGCGTTGGTATTGATAGACGGATTGGAGGGCAATATAAACTCCATCGACCCTGCTGACATCGAATCATTCTCCATACTGAAAGACGCTTCTGCAACGGCTGTTTACGGAGTTCGTGGTGCCAATGGTGTGGTGCTGATCACGACCAAGCGCGGACAAAGCGGCAAAATGCAAATTAAGGCAAGAGCCAATTATACACTGTCGTACCTGAAACGGATGCCCGAATATCTGAGGGCATACGATTATGCCGTTTTAGCCAATGAAGCAAGGGCGGTACGTAACGAAGAGATTCTTTATGACAATATGGAGCTGAAACTTATCAAGAACCATTTGGATGATGATCTTTATCCCGACATCAGCTGGCAGGATGAGATCATGAAACGAAACGGTTTCCAGCAGACTTATTATGTAAGTGCGCAGGGCGGCGGCGAAGCAGCACGTTACTTTATCAGTTTGGGTACCTCAATGGAAGACGCCGCCTACAAAGTGGCTCCTGAAAACACCATTCGCTCCGGTGTTGGCTACAACACTTATAATTACCGTATCAATCTGGATATTGACCTAAACAAAAGCACCACTTTGTATTTTGGTACAGACGGTTTCATGTCGCTGAGGACACAACCCGGCTTTACCAATACAGATGACTTGTGGGCAGCCCAGTCGATGCTTACGCCTATTACTGTTCCAATCAGATATTCGACAGGAGAGTTGCCGGCTTTCAGTTCAGAATATGGCTTTGCAGGCGTATCGCCATATGTATTAATGAATTACACAGGAAAGCAAACCAACCAGCAATATACAGGTAAGGCAACGCTGGCGTTATCACATGATTTCTCTTATCTGATCAAAGATCTGAAATTGAGAATGCAAGGAGCCTATGACAACATTTCATGGAAAGACGAAATCCGATATGTAATTCCCGAATTGTATCTGGCGAGCGGGCGTACTACCTGGGGCGAATTACAAAGGGCAAAGAGTGTTGACGCAGTTAGTCCCCAATACTCGAACTATCAGCGGCAGTCCCGGAAGTATCATTTTGAAAGTACGTTATCATGGGATAGACTCATTGCAGAGGATCATCGCGCAAGCGCACTTGTTTATTATTATATGAGCGACGAGCAAGACACAAGAGATGCTGATGTCGCCGGGGCGGGTCGTCGAGCCCTGGAAGCCCTGCCTAAAAGGTATCAGGGACTTTCCAGTCGGCTTACATACGGATTCAAAAATATCTACATGATCGATTTTAATTTCGGATACACGGGTTCGGAAAATTTTGAGCCCGGAAAACAATTTGGTTTCTTCCCTTCGCTGGCGCTCGGTTGGGTGCCTACCAGTTATCAATGGGTAATGGATAATATGGGTTGGCTTAACTATTTTAAAATACGGGCTTCTTACGGATCGGTAGGTAGTGATCGTATTGCCGATTTCCGGTTCCCGTTCATGACCATTATTGGAGAAAACCAGCCTGTAGGCTGGGGTAGTACGCTCAACGGCGTGAGCGAATTGCAATTCGGGGCCAACAACCTGATGTGGGAAAAAGCGTTGAAAGCCAATGTTGGTGTCGAAGCCAATCTGTTGGATGATCGATTGTCATTTGTGGTGGACTTTTTTAACGATAAACGCGAAAATATTTTCCAACGCAGGGAAACGATCCCCGGTTACGTCGGATTGGTCTATTCCGCGCGTCCGTATGGTAATGTAGGGAGTATGCGCAGTTACGGTACGGACGGCAACATTTCCTATACGCACGAAATCCGTAAGGACTGGAGTTTTACAATACGGGGAAATTATACCTATTCGGCAAACGAAATCATCAACTGGGAACAACCGCCTACCAGATATCCATACCAACCCTATAACGGATATCCTTTATCAGCGATACGCGGCTATATTGCCACAGGTCTGTTCGCAGACGAAGATGACATTGAATTTAGCGCTACTCAGTCTTTCGGAGGCTTCAAAGTCATGCCCGGTGATATCAAATACAAAGATATCAACGGTGACGGCGTGATCAATACCGATGACATGGTGTTTTTGTCTGATCCTACTTACCCGCGATTGATGTATGGCTTCGGCGGGGAGATGAAATACAAAGACTTTACGTTGGGCGTGTTGTTCAAAGGAACAGGTAAAACCGATTTTTATCATGTGGGTTATTATCATGCAGATTATGGCACCAATGGACCAGGTTACGTACCTTTCAATAATGGGAGAATCGGGAATGTGCTGACTATGGTCAATGACCCTGCCAACCGTTGGATTCCGATGGATTATGCTTTGGCAAACGGAATTGACCCGACTCTGGCGGAAAATCCCAATGCCCGCTTTCCAAGACTCTCATACGGATACAATGCCAATAATTCGCAGTTGTCCACCTTTTGGAAGAGTGATTCCCGTTACTTGCGCCTGCAGGAAGTAACGCTCAATTACCATCTCAGAGCGGGATTTCTCAGACGGTTTGGCTTGACATCTGCTGATATACAGTTAGTCGGGAATAATCTTTATGTTTGGGACAAGGTGAAAGACTGGGATCCGGAACAAGGATTTAGAAACGGACGCGCTTATCCGATACCATCGAGATATACGCTGCAACTTTACCTTAACTTTTAAAATATAGAAAAGGATGAAAAATATATTTAAGCATACAATAGTTTGTGCCTGTGTGGCAATCATGACGATGTCATCCTGCAATTACCTGGATGTGGCCGATAATTTTGAAGAGTCGTTTAAATATGATTCAATTTTTGTAAATAAAACAAATCTGGAACGTTACGTATGGAATATAGCGTCTCTGTTTCCTGATGAAGGTTACAAATTCGACAAACTGGGTTCGTTTGCCACCGATGAGGCTTTTTCGATTATGATTTCCGACTATGCCTCATTGGATTTTGTACAGGGGAACATAACTCCTACTAATCTCAGGTCGTTTAATATTTGGAACAGCATGTACATCATTGTTCGTAAAGTCAATACGGTTCTTGCCAACATAGACAAGGCAACCGACCTGACCGGAAGGGAAAAGAATGAGCTAATGGGCTATCTCTATTTCATGCGCGCCTATGCCTATTACAGATTGATTATGTATTATGGTCCCATTGTGATATTAGGCGACGACGTGATGGAAACAAATGAAACAGAAGATTACTACGACCGTCCAAGAGCGACATTCGACGAATCGGTGGATTATGTTTGCAGTGAATTGGAACGATCGGCAGAGCTTATGCCGGACGTTGTCACACCCAGTTATTTCGGACGTCCTTCCGCCGGATCTGCACTGGGGTTGAGCGCCCGTCTGCGGCTGATTCAGGCAAGTCCGCTCTGGAATGGTGGATCGGCAGCCCGTAGAACGTATGGAACGTGGAAAAGGTCAACGGATGGAGTAAACTATGTTTCACAAATATACGACGAACGTAAATGGGCTGCAGCAGCTGCGGTTTGCAAGCGTATTATAGACATGAACATCTTTGCTTTACACACCGTAAAAAAAATGCCGGATACCGCTCCTCTGCCCGATAATGTACCGCAACATAGTTTTCCATTGGGAGCGGGAGATATTGACCCTTTCCGGTCATATTCCGATATGTTCACCGGAGAGTCGCCATTTGCGCGTAATCCTGAATATCTGTGGGCGCAGCGATCATCCGGTTTAGTAAATTATTCGAGACATGCTTTTCCTTATGAATTATATAATGGGTACGCCACTGTATCGGTACCCCAAAAAGTGATTGACGCCTATCGGATGGCAGACGGACGTACCATCGAAAATTCAAGCGATGAATATCCCTACTTAACCGATGGTATATGGAATAATGGAACTGATCTGACATTTTCCGGCTATACGTTAAAAGGGAATGTCCATAAAATGTATGTAAACCGCGAATTGAGGTTCTATGCCAGTATCGGATTCAGCGGAGCACTTTGGCCCATGCTTTCCACTTCAAACTTAAGCAAAAGGAATATCCAGTTTTGGTATAACCTGAATGGTAACGCCGGTAAAAATTCAAACCGAAATTTACCATACAACGTAAATACCACGGGCTATTCGTTGAGAAAATTCGTGCACCCTGAAGATTCATGGGGAGCTCCCGGTCAAGGTGAGGGGTACGAAAATTCCCGGCGGTTAGAAAAAGCATATCCTATTATCCGGTATGCGGAAATCCTGCTTGCGTATGTGGAAGCTTTAAATAATCTGACCTCCACTCATACCATCCAGGATTATCCACTATCAAGGAATATAGACGAAATGCGTTATTATTTCAATATGATTCGTTTCAGAGCCGGATTACCGGGACTGACTGATGCTGAACTTGCTTCACAAGAAACCATGCAGAGTCTGATAGAACGCGAACGAATGGTGGAATTGCTTCACGAAAACGCGCGTTTCTGGGATGTGCGGCGTTGGGGCAAGTACGAAATCACGGAAAGAGAACCCATTCAGGGTATGGATATGGATGCAGACGGATTGGCGTTTTACAATATTGTTCCTGTCAATCAAACAGTAGCCAGAAACAGAGTAGTGGATAAAAAACTGATTCTTGTACCCATTGAATTGAACGAGATAAGGAAATCTCCTTCGATGGATCAGAACCCGGGATACCAATATTAATTGAAAGTAAAAATAGAAATTATATGAAAATATCATTAAAAATATTCATTGCGTGCGTTGTGGCGCTTCGTCTTATCGGTTGCAACACCGATTCCATTTATCAGGATGAACAATATAAAACTTTGGTTTATTTGCTAAGTGGCTCGGAAAATGTTTTTGCCACATCCTATACGCTCAATGAAGAGGAACCTGTCAGGTATGTTTCCATTGGATGCGGCGGTTCAAATAGCAATGAACAGGAGATCACGGTAACGCTTGAGCCGAACCCGGCTATGTTAGACGAGTTCAACAGTTTGAACTATAATTACCAAAGCGAGTATGCCAAATTGTTACCTGCCGACAGGTACGAGATTGAGTCATATACGGTAACGTTACCCGCCAATTCGGGTTATCATTACGTAAGAATGCCTGTGAAAGTGCGCCCGTTAGGTTTGTCTCCGGATTCGATCTATTTCATTCCGTTGAAAATCAAAAGTGTATCGCGTTATGATGTGAATGAGGACAAAAGTGATGTGCTCTTCCGTGTAGCCATTGGAAATGATTATGCCGAACAATTAGTCCCCACCTATTACGCAAAAAGCGGGACGATGACCAATCCGATTACCGTGTTGAGTGGCACAAAATTAGTACAACCGCTGGAAAAAGACAAGGTGAGGATGTTTATTGGCAACGAAACCTATGGAAATACAACCTCTGTTGCCGATATTGAAAGACTATCCGTTGTGGTGCAGATATTAGAGGATAATACACTCGTGGTTACCCCTTACGGTGATTCTATGGAGGTGGAAATGCTTGATAATGTAAACGGTTATAACAGATACGTCCCTGAACTTTTGCAAGGAACAACCAAGCAGCGCGTATTCTACTTAAACTACCGTTTTCGACTCAAGAAAAGCGATGGCACCTTTAACGTATGGAGAGAAGTAGAGGAGAGGTTGATACGAATAGAAGATTGATGACAAATTAAGAACTGATAAAAATTAAAAAACATGAATAGAT